>Ga0157371_10000024_pt1 | contig 281202 bp, 273 predicted proteins | sample C45metaG_FD_113462 | JGI IMG/M metagenome (GOLD analysis project Ga0157371, IMG submission 113462) | Corn rhizosphere microbial communities from Kellogg Biological Station, Michigan, USA - C4-5 metaG | ecosystem: Host-associated > Plants > Roots > Rhizosphere > Soil | place: USA: Michigan... | reverse complement strand
CCACAAGAGGCGCCGCAGCCGACGCCGCTGGCCTCGGCTGGCGCTCCCGATGTCGCGCCGCCGGTAGACCGACCCGCGCCGCTCTCAGCCGACGAAGCCGATGCCGGGCCGCCATCATCGGATGGGCCTCGCGCCACATCGGGCCGTGGCGAGTCGCGCTACGATGAAGTCGGCTATGCTACTTGGTACGGCGACGAACTGGCCGGTGGGCGCACGGCGTCGGGCGTTCCGTTCGATCCCAAGGGATTCACCGCGGCGCACCGCACGCTGCCGCTCGGCTCCTATGCCGAAGTGACCGCGCTCGACACCGGGCGCACGATCCTGGTCCAGATCAACGATCGCGGTCCGCGCCAGAGCAGTTTGCTGATCGACCTGTCGCAGGGGGCTGCGCGGACGCTGGGCATAACCGGGCGCGAGGCAGTGCGCGTCCGGGCGGTCACCGCCAGCCCGTCCGACCTCGCGGCGTTGCGCGCGGGCCAACCCGGAGCGTCGCGACTGGATACGCCGTCGTCGTTGCTCGCCGGGCTCCGCCAGCGGCTGACCGGCGCGTCGACCTCGATCGCGGAGCCGCCGATGACGCAGCTCCGCCCGCCACTCGTTCGGGTCCCACCCGAACCGCAGGCGGCCAAGCCGCCGGCCAGAAAGACGACGCCGCCCGCGACGCAGGCCGGCAGTGGATTCTACGTCCAGGTCGCTGCCTTTTCGAGCCAGCCGCGCGCCGCCGCGCTCGCCAGGAGCCTGGGCGGACAGATCATGCCCGCCGGCCAGCTATGGCGCGTGCGGATGGGGCCCTATGCGACGAAAAATCAGGCCAGCGAGGCACGTGACGCGGCAGCGGCGCGGGGCTATGGCGATGCTCGTGTGGTCCGCCAGGACTGATCTTACCCCTGCTTTAGCGTACGGACTGTTGTCACCATGACCTATATGCCCAAGATGATTCACCTGAGCGCAGCGTCCGCTCTGGTCCTGGCCGCTATGCCGGCCACCGCTGCCGCGCCGACCTTCGACACGCCGGCGCCCGTCGCCTATATGGTCGACATGTCGTCCGACGCGGTCCTGTATTCGAAGGACCCCGATCATCGCATGCCGCCTGCTTCCACGGCGAAGATGATGACGGTCTATGTCGTGTTCGACATGATCAAGAAGGGGCAGCTCAAGGCTGACCAGCAATTCACGATGAGCCCGGAGACTTGGCGCAAATGGCACAGCCAGGGTTCGACCATGTTCCTGAAGGCCGATGAGAGCGTCAGCGTCGACAATCTGCTCAAGGGCATCGTCACCCTGTCGGGCAACGACGCCTGCGTCGTGCTGGCGGAAGGCGTGTCGGGCACCGAACAGGCGTTCACGGATCGGATGAACGAGGCGGCGAAGAAACTGGGCCTGACCAACAGCCATTTCGGCACGTCGAACGGCTGGCCCGACAACGGCGTGACCTATGTCACCGCCCGCGACCTCGCCAAGCTGGCCGAGGCGACGATCCGCGACTTTCCGGATCTCTACAAACGCTATTACGCACTGCCGAGCTTCACCTGGGGCACCCAGATGAACGGCTCGGCAATCGATCAGGCCAACCGGGATCCGTTGCTGGGCGTGGTCGCCGGTGCCGACGGGCTCAAGACCGGACATACCGACGAAGCCGGTTACAGCTTCGTCGGCTCGGCGATCCAGAACGGCCGGCGGCTGGTGATGGTGGTGGCGGGGTTCACCACCTACAACCAGCGCAAGGAAGAATCGATCAAGTTCATGAACTGGGGCTTCCGCGCCTGGCAGTCGCATCCGATCGTCGCCAAGGGCAAGCAGATCACGACCGCCGAGGTCCAGCTGGGGTCGTCGAGCAGCGTCGGGCTGGTCGCGGCGGACAATCTGGCGATGACGGTGCCGTCGGGCACTACCCCCAACACCAACGCCAAGGTCGTCTATGACGGTCCGCTCAAGGCACCGATCAAGGCCGGCGATCATGTCGCCGACCTGATCGTGACCTCGCCCGGCATGCCCGATCAGCGCTTCCCGCTGGTCGCCGACAAGGATGTCGGCCAGGCCGGGTTCTTCGGCCGTGCCTGGACCGGGCTGATGCAGTTGTTCGGCGGCTGACGCACACGTGGCGCGCGGCAAGTTCCTCTCGATCGAGGGCGGAGAGGGCGCGGGCAAGTCGACCCAGGTCCGGCGCCTCGCCGACGAACTACGCGCGCGCGGCGTCGACGTCATCGTCACGCGCGAGCCGGGCGGTAGCGAAGGCGGCGAGGCGATCCGCGACTTGCTGATGCAGGGCGACGTCAAGCGCTGGAGCTCGCATACCGAGGCATTGCTGTTCGCCGCGGCGCGCGCCGACCATGTCGAAAAGGTGATCCAGCCGGCGCTCGGCATCGGCACCTGGGTGATCAGCGACCGCTTCATCGATTCGTCACGCGCCTATCAGGGCGTGGCGGGCGGCATCGACGATGCGGCCGTGCTTGCGCTCCATGGCTTCGGGTCGCGCGGACTGTTGCCCGACCGCACCCTGGTGCTCGAGGTTTCGCCGGAGATCGGTGCGGAGCGCGCCGCGGCACGCGACGGCGCGGCGGCCGATCGCTTCGCCGCGCGAGAGCGGGCTTTTCACGACGACGTCGCGGCGGCATTCCGGCGCTTCGCGGCGGCCGAGCCCGACCGCGTGCGGTTGATCGATGCGGCGGGCGATGTGGATGAGGTGGCGACCGAGGTGATCGAGGCGGTCGCCGACCTGCTGCCATGACGTCACTTCATGGTAACCATACGGCGCGGCAGGCTTTTTCCGCCGCGATCGACAGTGGATCGCTCCATCACGGCTGGATTTTCGCCGGCCCCGAAGGCGTGGGCAAAGCGCGGTTCGCGATGCTCGCGGCGCGGCGTCTGCTGGCTGGGCCGGGTCAGCCGGACGATTTCGCTATCTCTCCCGGCGATCGTACGCAGCAATTGATCGATGCGGGATCCCATCCCGATCTCAAGCTGCTGCAACGATTGCCACGCGACGAGAAGAAGCCGGAGCAGGGCCTCGCGCGGTCGATCCGCGTCGATCAGGTGCGCGAGCTCGACCATTTCCTCGGCGTGAAGGCGACTTATTCGGACCGCCGCGTGGTGGTGATCGATACCGCCGACGATCTCGAACGGCCCGGCGCGTCGAACGCCTTGCTCAAGAATCTCGAGGAGCCCCCGGCGGGCACGGTGTTCCTGCTGGTGAGCCACGCACCTGGGCGGTTGTTGCCGACGATCCGCTCGCGCTGCCGGATGCTGCGGTTCGAACCGCTCGACGATGCGGAGATGCGCGCGGCACTGGTCGATGCCGGTGTCGCGTCGGATGAGATCGATGAACTGATCCGCGTAGGGCAGGGGTCGCCTGCGCGCGCGTTGGCGATGGCCGGGCTCGATGTCGCCGGGCTCGACAAGGCGCTGATGGAATTGGCGAAGGGCGATCCGACTAATGCGGTACGCGCCGAACTCGCCCGATCCTTGTCGTTGAAGGCGGCGCAGGAGCGGTACGAAGCGTTCCTGGAGCGCGCGCCGAGTTTCATCGCCGCGGCAGCCCGGATGCGATCGGGTGAGGCGCTAAGGACCGCGCTCGACGCACATGATGCGGCACGCAACCTGGCCGCGAGCGCGCTCGGGCTGTCGCTCGACGCGCAGGGTACGGTGTTCGAGATGGGTAGTATCGTGGCGAGGCTGGCAGCGATCAGCCCGCCGGCCATTTCTCGGCGCTGATCAGCGCGTCCGGATCGGGCGTCGCGTCAACATAGATCGGCCGCGATGGCCGCTTGCGCCTCTTCTCCACAGGATCGAGATAGGCTTCGTCGCCTTTCGCACCTTCCGGCTTCAACTTCGCATAACGCGTGACGAAATCGCCCGTGAGCAGGTTCCAGCTGATCTCGTGCGTATCGTGCTGGAAGGTGCGGCTGTAGGACGAGGCGTCGAGGCCGATAAGCCGCATCTTCCTGGCCGCGGCGTCCCAGCGGTATCGATAGGTCGCCTCGATTGCACTGGTCCCGCCGGTCAGGTCCTTGACTATCAGCACGCCCTTGGCGATCGACAGTTCGGCGGGGCCCAGTGAAGAGGATTCAAGGTCGTGGCCGCCTGCTGGATCGTGCCCGAGGTCGGTCTCGGTACGATAGGCGAGTAGGACATGGATCCGACGGCTGTCATTTCCATTCTCGATAAAGGCCGTATCAATTTCGCCGTCGCCGTTAAGGTCGCCGTCGATGCGCGCCTCGACGGTGGCGTCTCGCGCCATGATGTTCTGGAGTTCGACGTCGCTTGCGACCGGAACGCGCTGTGCAGCCGCCGGCATGACGGTCATCAACATGGCGAGAGCGGCGACGCGCGCGATCATGACGAACCCCCAATCGTTTTGCCAACGTTATCATGGCGCCGGGGGAGGTTCCATCCGTCTGACACCTGCTCTAGAGGCACCTCCATGGCCGACCCCTATTATATCACGACCGCAATCAGCTATCCCAATGGCCGCCCGCATATCGGCCATGCTTATGAGGCGATCGCCGCCGATGCGATCGCGCGCTATCATCGCCAGGCGGGGCGCGACGTGCGGTTCCAGACCGGTACCGACGAACATGGCCTCAAGATGGTCCAGACCGCGCGCGACCGCGGCGTCGAAACGCGGGCGCTGGCCGATGAGATGTCCGGATATTTCAAGGTGATGGATGACCGTCTTAACATCTCCTATGATCGTTTCATCCGCACTGTCGAAGCCGACCACCACGCCGCCAGCCAGGCGATCTGGGAAGCCATGGCGGCTGCCGGCGACCTATATCTCGATCGCTATGAGGGCTGGTATTCGGTTCGCGACGAGGCGTTCTACGACGAAAAGGAGCTGGTCGAGGGGGAGGGGGGCGAGAAGCTGTCGCCCCAGGGCACGCCGGTCGAATGGACCGCGGAGGAAACCTGGTTCTTCCGGCTGAGCAAATATCAGCAACCGTTGCTCGATCTTTACGCCGCCAATCCGGACTTCATCCAGCCCGACGCCCGGCGCAACGAGATGATCGCGTTCGTGTCGGGCGGATTGTCCGACCTGTCGGTCTCGCGCACCAGCTTCGACTGGGGCGTCAAGGTGCCGGGCAGCGATGGCCATGTCATGTACGTCTGGGTCGACGCGCTGACGAATTATCTGACCGGCATCGGCTATCCCGATCTGGAGGGACCGTTGGGCAAATATTGGCCCGCGGACCTGCACCTGATCGGAAAGGATATCGTTCGTTTTCATACGATTTACTGGCCGGCTTTCCTGATGAGTGCCAACATTGCGCTGCCCAAGCAGGTGTTCGGCCACGGCTTCCTGCTCAATCGCGGGGAGAAGATGTCGAAGAGCGTCGGCAACGTGACCGACCCGATCGAGCTCGCCGACCGCTTCGGGGTCGATCCGCTGCGCTATTTCCTGCTGCGCGAAGTCAGCTTCGGACAGGATGGCAGCTATTCGGAAGAGGCGATCGTCACGCGCTGCAACGCCGACCTCGCCAACAATCTCGGCAACCTTGCCCAGCGCGGCCTGTCGATCATCGCCAAGAATTGCGACGGGCGCGTGCCCGAGCCCGGTATGGCGACCGCGGTCGAAGAGGCGCTGGTCGAGAGCGTGAAAGCAGCCGAGGCGGGTATGCACGCCGCGATGGGCGAGTTGGCGATCCATACCGCGCTGGAGGCGATCTGGTCGGCCGCGCGCGACGCCAATCAATATTTCGCCGACCAGGCGCCATGGAGTGTGCGCAAGACCGATCCTGCGCGCGCCGATACGATCCTTTATTATGCCGCGGAGGCCGTGCGGCGGATCGCGATCATGGCGCGCTGGGCGATCCCGGAAAGCGCCGACAAATTGCTCGATCTGTTGGGGCAGGGGGCGGACGTCCGCAATTTCGACGCGCTCAATCGCCCGATCGAGGCGGGCACCGCACTGCCGGCGCCGAGCGGTGTGTTTCCCAGGCTCGAAATGGCGGCGGACGTTGCATGAAGCTTGCCGACAGCCATTGCCACCTCAATTACAAGGGCCTGGCCGAGCACCAGACCGACGTCCTGCAGCGTGCGCGCGACAGCGGCGTCGTGGCGATGCTCAACATCTCGACTCGCGAGCGCGAATGGGATGACGTCATCGCCGTCGCCGAGCGCGAGCCGGACGTCTGGGCGACGATCGGCGTTCACCCGCACGAGGCCGACCAGCATCCTGATGTCGACACGGCCAAGCTGATCGAGCGCGCGGCGCATCCGCGCGTGGTCGGGATCGGCGAGAGCGGGCTCGATTATTATTACGACCATTCGGATCGCGAGCGGCAACGCGCCAGCTTCCGCTCGCACATCGCCGCGTGCCGCGAAACCCAATTGCCGCTGGTCGTTCATACCCGCGACGCCGAGGAGGATACGGCGCGAATCCTGCGCGAGGAAATGGAGCAGGGGGCCTATCCCGGCGTTATCCATTGCTTCACCGCGAGCGGAGATTTTGCCGACAAAGCCTTGGAACTCGGCTTTTATATCTCCATTTCCGGGATCGTGACGTTCAAGAACGCCAAGGATCTGCAGGAAACGGCGGCGCGATTGCCGCGTGAGCGCTTGCTGATCGAAACCGATGCGCCGTTCCTCGCTCCCGTCCCGCATCGCGGCAAGACCGGCGAGCCTGCCTTTGTCGCCGATACCTGCCGCTTCCTGGCGCAATTGCGCGGCGAGGATGCGGAGGAACTGGCCGAGGTGACGCGTGCCAATTTCCACCGTCTGTTTGCCAAGACGCTGGCGTGAAGGTCCGGGTCCTCGGTTCGGGAACGTCGTCGGGGGTGCCGCGGATCGGCAATGACTGGGGTGCCTGCGATCCGGCCGAGCCCAAAAACCGCCGTCGCCGCGTGTCGATCCTGGTCGAGACCGCCACGACCCGCATCCTGGTCGATACCGGTCCCGATCTGCGCGAGCAATTGCTGTCGGCCGACGTCGATCGCGTCGATGCGGTCATCTGGACCCACGATCATGCCGACCACACGCATGGCATCGACGATTTGCGCCAGTTGTTCCACGCCGCCGGGCGACCGGTGCGCGGACTCGCGCGGCCCTCGACGGGGGCGGTCCTGACCGAGCGTTTCGGCTATGTCTTTGCCGGGCGCGACGGCTATCCGGCGACGGTGACGCTCGAGCCGTTGCCCGACCGGCTGACCATCGGCGACATATCGATCATGGTCACCGATCAACCGCACGGCTCGATCCATTCGGCCGGATTACGCTTCGAGGCCGATGGTGGCGCGATAGGATATGCTACCGATTTCAATATCTTGACAGACAGAATGCGTAAGTTGTATGAGGATCTCGACTTGTGGATCGTGGATGCGTTGCGGCGCAATCCGCACCCGAGCCATCCGCATCTGGCCGAAGCGCTTGGCTGGATCGAGCAACTTCGCCCGAAACGGGCCGCGCTGACGCATCTCGATCAATCGATGGACTATGCGACTTTGCTCGCCGAACTCCCAAAGACCGTCGAACCGGCCTATGACGGGCTCGAAGTCGAGGTGGCGCGATGAGCGATACGACCGGAAACGTGATCTTTTACGTGCTGTTGCTCGTGCTGCCGCTGTCGGCGCTGTTCGCGCGACGTCTGCCACTGGGCCGTGTTGCCATCATGGCACTGGCCTGGATCGGAATCTTCGCCACCGGCCTGGTCGTGGTCGGAATCGTCAATCAGAACCAGTGGCTGATCTCCGGCACGCGCACGCTATTCTATGGACCCGATCAGTCGGTGGTCGGCAGCGAGGTCCGCATCCCAATGGCCGATGACGGGCATTTCTGGGCGCACGCGACGATCAACGGCGTCGAGCGCGTCATGCTGGTGGATAGCGGCGCGACGGTGACCGCGCTGTCGACGACGACCGCGGCGAACGCCAGGATCGATCTCGACGGCATGGCGCAGCCAGCGGTCGTGTCGACCGCCAACGGAAATGTGACCGGCAAATCGGCGACGATCGCGTCGCTCAAGGTCGGCGGCATTACCGCGACCGATTTGCCGACGATCGTCGCGCCCGAATTCGGCGATCAGGACGTGCTGGGGATGAATTTCCTGTCGCGGCTCAAATCCTGGCGAGTCGAGGGGAAGACGCTGATCCTCACCCCAAATCCCAAGTGAGTTTTACATAATGTATATTATCAATCTTGAAGATGACCGAGCGGGGGGGCTCCCCCTCGCATGAGCAGCGTCGATATCGAGCGTCTGGTGGCGATCATGGCGCGGCTGCGCGACCCGATGAGCGGCTGCGAATGGGACACGGTCCAGACCTTCGCGACGATCGCGCCGTACACGATCGAGGAAGCCTATGAAGTCGCCGACGCGATCGAGCGCGCCGACATGGCCGACCTCAAGGATGAACTCGGCGATCTGCTGCTCCAGGTCGTGTTCCACGCGCGCATGGCCGAGGAAGCCGGCGATTTCGCGCTGAATGACGTCATCACGTCGATCTGCGACAAGATGGAACGCCGTCATCCGCACATCTTTGGCGATGCGGCCGAGGGCGGCCATTACCTTTGGGAACAAATCAAGGCCGCGGAGCGGGGGGCCAAGGGAGCCCAAAGCGCGCTCGACGGCGTCGCGACCGGCCTCCCCGCCCTGCTCCGCGCCGAAAAGCTCCAGAAACGCGCCGCGCGCACCGGGTTCGACTGGCCCGATGCGAGCGGACCACGTGCCAAGATCGACGAGGAACTCGCGGAAGTCGAAACGGCCGCCAGCGACGCCGAGCGTGAGGAAGAAGTCGGCGACCTGCTGTTCGCGGTGGTCAATTGGGCGCGCAAGCTGGGCATCGATCCCGAGGCGGCTTTGCGCAGCGCGAATGCAAAATTCGAGCGCCGTTTCAAGGTGATGGAAGCCGCCGATGAGAAGTTTTCCGAACGCAGTCTCGATGAGCAGGAAGCGCTTTGGCAAGGCGCGAAGGCCCGCGAGCGCGCCTGATCTTGCTCGTAGTCAACGGTAAAGAGCTCACCGCAGATGCGGGAGCCGCCATGCTCCAAGCAACGCAGCGGTGCGGAGAGCGAAGATCGTAACGCCGGCAATCGCACCGGCGGCGTCGTTGCGGAACTTGAACTGCCGCATCAACACAACCATCAGTGCTGCGCCCGCCAAGGCCGCGGTAGCATAGAAATCCTCATGCAGGACGCGCGGAACGCGTGCGCAAAGCACGTCGCGGAGAATGCCGCCACCGCATCCATTCACGGTGGCGATAACGATGACGCTGGCACTATTCAGCTTGTAGTCGATACTTTTGCGCGCACCCGCGATGGCGGCGAGCGAGAGGCCAACTGCTTCAAAGATGTCGACTGCTAACGGCGGGGTAAAATTGCCGACCCTGCCAAATGCCACAAACGCGACGACAACCGCCGCCGTGGCTGCCAGCGAAAGCGCCGCATAACGCCAGTCGCGAAAAGGAGCAGGAGGGTGCTCGCCAAGCAAGAGATCGCGGATGACGCCGCCGCCGACCGAGCCGACAAAGGCTAGGACGAGGATACCGAACAGGTCAAAATCGGCCTGCACCCCCGTCAGCGCGCATTCTATGGCCAGAACGAACGTCGCGGCAAGATCCACGGCGGTGAGTGCCCGGTCGCGAATGCGGCCGCCCGGGAGCCCGGATGGCGTCATCGCCGCGCCACTTCGTCGCCAATCACTTGACCCTTAATCCAGTCGCTCGGCATCATGATCACCCTCCCGACAGATTCAATGTCCACGTCAGCGCTGCTGGAATCGCTCGAAATCGCGCGGCGACATGCGGACATCGTAGCTGGCTACCTCCCCCTCAACCGCCTGGCCCAGGACTTCGCCATGCTGGTGCAGCCATGCCGCCCCCGCCCCGTCGGCGGCGTCCAGGGTGATCGAATAGCGGCGATGTCCAACGGTCAGCATCACCGCGACTTCGCGCTTCAGCTCTTCGACCCCTTCCCCGCTCATTGCCGAGATCGCCACCACATCGTCCCGCCGTGCGGCCTCGGCCAGCGCATCTTCGCGCTCGTCGCCATCGAGCAGGTCGATCTTGTTCCATGCCTCGAACCGCGGTGTCGTGTCGGCGACACCGATCTCGCGCAGCACTTGCTCGACATCGGCGCGCTGCGCTTCGGTATCGGGGTGCGCGATATCGCGGACGTGGATCAGCAGATCGGCTGACACCACTTCCTCCAAGGTCGCCTTGAACGCGGCGACTAGCTGGGTCGGTAGTTCGGAGACGAACCCCACCGTGTCCGACAGGATCGCCTTGTCGATTCCCGGCAATTGGATCTGGCGCAGCGTCGGGTCGAGCGTCGCGAACAGCAGGTTTTCCGCCATGACGTCAGCGCCCGTCAGCCGATTGAAAAGCGTCGATTTTCCGGCATTGGTATAACCGACCAGCGCGATCACCGGCCAGGGTGCGCGCTGGCGCCGGTCGCGATGCAGGCCACGCGTGCGGCTGACCTGGTCGAGCTCCTTGCGCAGCCGCGCCATGCGGTCGCGGATCAAGCGGCGATCGGCTTCGATCTGCGTCTCACCGGGGCCGCCGAGAAAGCCGAAACCGCCGCGCTGACGTTCGAGGTGGGTCCAGCTGCGCACCAGCCGGCCGGCCTGATAATCGAGATGCGCGAGTTCGACTTGCAACCGGCCTTCGGCGGTCGCCGCGCGTTCGCCGAAGATTTCGAGGATCAGCCCGGTACGATCGATCACCTTGCATTCGAGCGCGGTTTCCAAATTGCGCTGCTGCACCGGTGTCAGGCCCGCGTCGAACACGACGAGCTGCGCGTCTTCCATCCGGACCTGCGCCGCGAGTTGCTCGACCTGCCCCGATCCGATCAGGGTCGCGGGTTTGGGCTGGCGGACGCGATAGGCGATCTTTTCCACCACCTCGACACCTATCGCGGCGGCGAGCCCCGCCGTCTCCGCGAGCCTGGCATCGGCATCGCGGCTGGCATTGCCTTGGTCAGGCAACACGACGATGGCCCGCGCACCACGGGCGAATTCGTCGCGATCGCGTTCAAATCCTGTGGTCAATCCTCGTCAGAACCGTTTGATTCTTCAGCAAGATTCAACGGACGTGCCGGCTGAATCGTCGATACGGCGTGCTTGTAGACCAATTGCGCCATGCCTTCGCGCTCGAGCAGCATGCAGAACAGGTCAAACGCCGCGATATGCCCCTGGAGCATGACGCCATTGACCAGGAACATGGTCACGCTGTCTTCCGATTTGCGCACCGCGTTGAGGAAGATTTCCTGCAGCAGCGGCGACTTCTTCGGATCCGAACTGATCGCGTCGGTGATCGCCGCGATGTCGATCGGGTTCGACGGCATGATCGTCGAGATGGCGTGCTTGTAGATCAGCTGCGATTGCCCGTCGCGGCGCAGCAGGACGGAGAAATTGTCGAACCAGGTGACGATGCCCTGAAGCTTCACGCCCTTGACCAGGAACATGGTCACCGGTGTCTTCGATTTGCGAAGAGCGTTCAGGAACAGGTCCTGGAGCGAGGTCTGTTTGTCGGCCATATGGCGATCCTTGGTCTTGGCGGGCCTTGACCCGCATGGCGCCGTTCTCTGGCGTCTGAAGCGCATGCCCACGCGGCACGCGCGGTCCGTTATATAGGTGAGGCCCGGCCTCTGCGTCCAGCGCGCTTACGATGCTCCCGTGGGACAGGTCGCGGCATCGACATTATTCGTCGCGGCTGTCGGTGATCCCCAGCAGCTTGAGCTTGCGGTGCAGCGCCGACCGTTCCATTCCGATGAAGGTCGCGGTGCGCGAGATATTTCCCGAAAAGCGCCGGATCTGGACCTTGAGATATTCGCGTTCGAACGTCTCGCGAGCCTCCCGCAGCGGCGCGCCCATCATCGCCGAGGCGCCCGCGCCCTCCCCCGCGCCGCCCAGCACGTCGGCCGGCAACAAGTCGACGTCGATCCGACCGATGCGATCGCCTGGCGCCAGGATGATCGTCCGCTCGACCACGTTGCGAAGCTGGCGGACATTGCCCGGCCATTCATAGCTTTGCAGCGCCACCATGGCGTCTTCGGCGACGTCGGGTGTCGGCACGCGGCGCTCGGCGGCGTAATGCGCGACGAAATGGTCGACCAGGGCGGGAATGTCCTCACGGCGGTCGGCCAGTGGCGGGATCGCCACCGGCACGACGTTGAGCCGGTAATAGAGGTCCTCGCGGAACCGTCCTTCGGCGATTTCGGCCTGGAGGTCGCGTGCGGTCGCCGAGACGACGCGGACATCGACCTTGACCGTGCGGGTGCCGCCGACCCGGGTGAAGCTCTGATCGGTCAGCACGCGCAGGATCCGGCCCTGCGTCGCGATCGGCATGTCGGCGATCTCGTCGAGGAACAAGGTCCCGCCATGCGCCTGTTCGAGCAGGCCGGTGCGCACCAAATCGCCCGCTTCCTCGACGCCGAACAATTCCTCTTCGACCCGCTCGGGGACCATCCGCGCCGCGCTGACGACGATGAACGGCCCCTGGGTGCGCTGGCTCCAGCTATGCAGCAGGCGCGCGGCGACTTCCTTGCCGACTCCCGCCGATCCCATGATCAGCACGCGGCTGCCGGTGCCGGCGACGCGCTTGAGCGTCGCGCGCACCGCGTTGATCGCGGTCGACGTGCCGGTCAGATCGGTGTCGCGGCCGGTCGCGGCGCGCAAGGACGCGACTTCCTGGCGCAATTGCTCGGTCTCGGTCGCGCGGCCGACCATCAGCAACAGGCGGTCGGCGTTGAACGGCTTTTCGATGAAATCGACCGCGCCGCGGCGGATCGCGGCGACCGCGGTGTCGATATTGCCGTGGCCGGAAATGACGAGCACCGGGATCGACGGGTCGCGCCGCTTGATTTCCTCGAGCAATTCGAGCCCGTCGAGCCGTGATCCCTGCAGCCAGACGTCGAGCAACACCAGGCTCGGCCGGCGCACCGCGATCGCCTCCAGAGCGGCATCGCTGTCGCCCGCGGCGCGCGTCTCATAGCCTTCGTCCTCCAGCACGCCGGCGACAAGTTCGCGAATGTCTTGCTCGTCGTCGACGACGAGGATGTCCAGGCTCATGATTTTTGTCCGGTACGGGTAAGCATCGCCAGCGCGCCTTCGCCCTTGCTGGTTTCCGCGGGGTCACGATTGTCTTCGAGCAGGGCGTCGAGTTGGAGAGTGTCGAACACGATGGTCACGACCGTGCCGCCGCCGGAGCGGTCGGCAAAGGCGATCGTGCCGCAATGTTCCTCGATGATCTTCTTGACGATCGCCAGGCCCAGGCCGGTGCCGCGCGCGCGCGTCGTCATATAGGGTTCGACGATCCGATCGCGCTCGAGCGGCAGCCCGATGCCGTTATCGGCGATCGTCGCGGTCATCAGGCGCTCGCCATGATCGAGCGTGACGTTGATCTCGCCGGGCGGCGCATCCTCGCCGCGCGCCTCAATCGCCTCGACCGCGTTCTTGATGATATTGGTCAGCGCCTGGCCGATCTGGCGACGATCGCAGACCAAAGGCGCGGTCTCCGGCGTATCGAGCCGGAAGGTGATGTCGGAATGCGCGACTTCGTGCAGGAACACCGCCTGTCGCGTGAGGTCGATCAGCGATTCGGGGTGGAAAACCGGCTTGGGCATGCGCGCGAAGGACGAGAATTCGTCGACCATCCGGCGCAGATCGCCGACCTGGCGGACGATCGTGTCGGTCAGCTGGGCGAACACGCCGTCCTTCTCGTCGATCGTCTTGCCATAGCGGCGCTGCAGCCGTTCGGCGGCGAGCTGGATCGGGGTCAGCGGGTTCTTGATCTCATGCGCGATGCGCCGCGCGACGTCGGACCAGGCGGCTCGGCGCTGATCGAGCAATTGCTGGGTGATATCGTCGAACGTCAGGACGCGGCCATCCTCATCGGCCGTAATACGCACCGCCAGCGTCCGCGGCTCGCCGCCCGTGGTCAATTGCACGATCGATTCGCGGGTGTCGCCGGCCAGCAACTCGGCGAGTTCGGGCGCGACGGCCACCAGTTGCGCGCCGACCGCCTGGGCTTCGTCGAGCTTGAGCTGGGCGACCGCGGAGGCGTTGATCAGCTGGATCGTCCCGCCACCATCGACCGAGATGACGCCTGCCGAGACGCCCGACATCACCGCCTCGATCAATGCGCGCCGGCTTTCGAGCGCGCCGGTCTGTTCCTGCAGCCGTTCGGTCATACGGTTGAAAGCATTAGCCAGCGTGGCGACCTCATCGTCCGTTCGCGGATCGGGCACGCGCACGGAAAGATCACCGCCGGCGACGCGGCGCGCGGCCGACACCATTTCGCCGACCGGGCGGACCAAGCGATCGGCGACGACCAACGCTATCCACACCGCGAAGCCGACGATCAGCAGCGCGACGATGAACAGAGCGGCGTTGAATTCCAGCTGCAGCGCACGGGCGCGCGATTGGGTTGCTTTGAATTCGGCAACCACGTCCAGCACGCGCTGAGACTGTCGATCCACCACCGGACCATCGGTAACCCTGCCAGCGTAAAGGAAAATCTGCTTGCTGCCCGGGACCAACGTTAGCACTCGAACGCGATTACCCTTTACCGTCACCATGCTCGGCTCGCCCTTGAGCACAGCAGCTACCGCAATCGGGTCAATTTGCTGCGCCACATTTCCGTATGGGTCGACGCGCGCGATGAACTGGATATCGTTCTGCTTGTTGATCGTGAATAGCGCTACTTCGGAAAGGGCGCGATAATAGGCTTGCTGACCAAGATAGTTGGGCAACAGAGAACCATAAACTGGATCGCGCGCCTTGCTGAGCGTCGCAGGGTCGGTCGTCTCACTGAGCACCTTGAAATTCGCGGAGAGATCGGTGGCGGTGGTCAGAGCCTCTTGGTTCCAGCGAGATAAAGACTGTTCGTATGACTCTTGGGCAAGCGTGGTTGCATTTTTGAGCAAACCACTCACGCGGTCGGACAGCCAGAATTCGACGCCGTATTGGAACATCACCGACGCGAAGATCACCGCAAGCACGGTCGGCACGGTGGCAATGGTCGAGAACAACGCGACCAGGCGGACGTGCAGCCGCCCTTCCCCGCCTGTCCCGGATTTCGCCACGCGGCTCTTCGCGATGCGGCGCCCGAGCAGCATGATCAGCGCGACGCAAGGGGCCAGATTGACCACCAGCAACAACGCGACGAGCGGCGGCGTCAGCAAGCGTTGCGGCGCCGAGCCGGCGCTCACGACGAAATAGGTGGCGACGGCGACCGCGATGGCCAGCACGAGCACGGTCAGCTCAAAAGCTGGGGTAATTCGGGGACGCCCGTCCCAGAAACGCCGGGGCGCGGCCGTCATGCTCTCGTCACTCATCGTTGCAGGAATACAACGGTTGCGTGGCAAGGAAAACACATATTTGACGTCAAACCGTCGTGGATCAGCCGCCGTCCGCCGTGCCGCCCGGATCTATGCCGAGCGTGTCGAGGCGTTTGCGTAGCGTATTGCGGTTGATCCCCATTGCGCGCGCCGCCCGCAATTGGTTGCCGCCATGGCGCGCCAGCATCGCCTCGATCAGCGGCCGTTCGACTTCGGCGATGATTCGCTCGTAGATCGTGCCGTCGTCGAGCTCGCGTGGATCTTCGCGCGCTATACGATCGAGGCGCGCTCGCACCGCTGAATCGAGATCGAGGGCGCCGACCGGCACCGCCGCCGACGGCATACCGATGACGCTGCCCAGTTCGCCGGCGCCGATCACCTCGTCGCGACTCAGCACGGCCAGTCGCCGCATGATGTTTTCGAGCTCGCGGACATTGCCCGGCCAATCGTGCGCCTCGAGCGTGACGATTGCCGCCTCGTCGAGGCGCTTGCGCGGCAGGCCGTTCTCGGCGGCGCGGTCGAGGAAGTGGCGCGCGAGCAACGCAATGTCCTGACGCCGTTCGCGTAAGGCGGGAAGAGTGACCGGTACAACATTGAGACGATAGAATAAATCTTCGCGAAATTGCCCCGACTGGACCAGCGAATTGAGGTCGCGATTGGTCGCCGCGACGATGCGCACGTCGGCCTTGATCGTCCGAGCACCACCCACCGTGGTGAACTCGCCCGATTGCAGCACCCGCAACAGCCGCGTCTGCGCCTCGAGCGGCATGTCGCCGATCTCGTCGAGGAACAAGGTGCCCCCGGCGGCCTGCTCGAACCGACCGGCCGATCGCGCCTGCGCTCCGGTGAAGGCGCCGCGTTCATGGCCGAACAATTCCGCCTCGATCAGTTCGCGCGGGATCGCCGCCATGTTGATCGCCAGGAACGGCGCATGCGCGCGCGGACCGAGATCATGGATGGCGCGCGCGACCAATTCCTTGCCGGTCCCCGACTCGCCCGAGATCAACACGGTGAGGTCGTTCGAGATCACCCGGGCGATAACGCGATAGACATCCTGCATCGCCGGCGATCGTCCGATCAACGGCAGCGCGCGATCGGCGTCTTCCAATGCTTCGGCGGCGCCGCCACCCTGGCGTGCGAGCGCACCGTCCACAGCCCGCGTCAGATCGTCGAGATCGAACGGCTTGGGCAGATAGTCATAGGCGCCGACCTCGGTCGCGCGGACCGCGGTCGTCAGCGTGTTCTGCGCCGACAGGACGATCACGGGCAGCTGCGGATAGGCCTGGACCAACCCCGCCACCATATCGAGGCCGTTGCCGTCGGGCAGGACGACGTCGCTCACCACGACATCGGGCATCGCGGCGCGCAATTCGCGGTTGAACTCTGCCAGGCTTGCGGTCGTGGTGACGCGATGCCCGGCCCGGCGCAAAGCGTGCGCGACGACCGTGCGGATCGCCGAATCGTCGTCGAGCACCAGGATATTGCCCGACCGGCTCATTGCGCGCGCGCCAGCAGGATACGGAAAATGGTCATTTCGGGCGCCCCTTCGCGCGAATATTGCACGACGCCGCCCATATCGCGCACCAATTTGTCGACCAATGCGAGGCCAAGCCCCTGCCCTTCGGGCTTGCTCGACACGAACGGGCTGAACAAATGGTCGGCGATGTCGGCGGGCGCGCCGGGGCCGTTGTCGATCACGCACAATTCGATCGGCAGACCGCGCCGCGGCCGGCCGGGTCCGGCGTCCACCGCCAGGCCGTGGCGGTAAGCGGTCGAAAGCAGGATACGCGGCTTCCTGACGTCATCGAGCGCTTCCGCGGCGTTTTTCAACAAGTTGATGACGATCTGCAGCAGTGCGTCATTGTCGGCCAGCACCGGCGGCAGCGAGGGATCGAAGCTCTCCTCGATCGTGATGTCGCGTGCGAATCCGGTTTGCGCGACGCGGCGGGCATGATCGAGCAGCGGGTAGATGTTGGTCGGCTGCGGATTGACCTCGCGTCCGGTGAAATCCTGCATCTTGTCGATCAGTGCGGCGATGCGGTCGACCTCGGTCGTGATCAGCGTGGTGAGTTCGGCGCCGGCGCCTTCCGCCGCGAGCAACTGCGCCGCGCCGCGAATGCCCGAAAGCGGATTCTTGATCTCGTGGCCGAGCATCGCCGCCGCGCCGATCACTGCGCGCGCGCCGCCGCGTTCGGCGGACTGGCCGACCTTGCGCGTGCCGCTGGTGGCATGGAGCGCGATTGCTCGCCATCCGTCATGGTCGGCGACCGGCGTCTCGTAATAATCGACGCGTAGCCGGCCGGTGCGATCGGTACCGATATCGAAGTCGAACGCCGACACCGCGCGTCCGTCTCCCGCGCCGGGCGGCGGCGTCAAGACGTCGCCAAGCGGCAGGCCGCGCATGGCGCGTTCGGACTGGTTGAGCAGCAATTCGCATTCGCCATTGGCATTGCGCACCAGTCCGCTGGGATCGACCACGAGGATGGCGATCGGCAATCCGGCGAAAAGCTCGGCGAAATTGGGCGAGTCAGGCAGCGGCGCGGGCTCGCCAGGGGGCATAGAAATCGGCCAGCATCATCTTGACGCGATTGGCGTCAGGTTCCTGGTTCACCTTGTTGCGGAATTCGGCCGAGCCGGGCAGGCCCTTGGTGTACCAGCCGATATGTTTGCGCATCATGTTGACGCCAGTCTCGGCGCCATAATGGCTGAGCATCTCTTCATAATGCCCTGCGATCACGTCATATTGTGCGTCGATCGAAGGGTCGGCGACGGTCCGACCCTGTTGCAGATAGGCCATCACCTGGGCAAGCAGCCAAGGCTTGCCGTACGAACCGCGCCCGATCATCACGCCATCCGCGCCCGACTGGTCGAGCGCCGTGACCGCATCCTCGGCCGAACAGATATCGCCATTGACGATCACCGGCACCTTCACGGCATCTTTGACCGAGCGGACGAACGCCCAATCGGCCTCGCCCTTGTACATCTGATTGCGCGTGCGGCCATGGACCGTGACCATCCGCACCCCGAGATCCTCGGCGATCCGCGCGAGTTCGGGGGCATTGAGGCTGGCATGGTCCCAGCCCATCCGCATCTTGAGCGTGACCGGCGCCTTCACCGCCTTGACGCACGCCTCGACGATCGCGCTGGCGAGCTTGAGGTCGCGCATCAGCGCCGATCCGGCGTCGCCATTGGTCACCTTGCGGACCGGGCAGCCCATGTTGATGTCGATGATCGCCGCGCCCTTGTCTTCGGCGAGCTTGGCGGCCTCGCCCATTTCATAGGGCGTACAGCCGACCAGCTGCATCGACACCGGGTCTTCGCTCGGGTCCCACATCGCCTTCTGGATCGACTGGCGCGTCTCGCGGATCGCGGCCTGGCTGGCGATCATCTCGGTCACGTTGAGCCCCGAGCCGAAGCGCCGCACGAGGCGACGGAACGGCAGATCGCTCACACCCGTCATCGGTGCGAGGATCACCGGGGTATCGATCCGGACCGGACCGACCTGGATGGGCGCGAGCTTGGTCATGTGCTTAAAAATCGGGCAGCGCATAGCCGGACGCGATGACGCTGGCAAGGCCGGGCGCGCTGCGCTAGGCGCGCGGCCATGTCTGCCGAAACCATTGCCCTGATCGTTGCCGCCGGAAAAGGCGAGCGGATCGGCGGCGATACGCCCAAGCAATTCCTGTCGCTCGCCGGGCTGTCGCTGGTGGACCATAGCCGCCGCGCGCTGGCCGAGCATCCGGGAATTGACCTGGTGGTCACGGTCGTCGCGGCGGGCAACGAGTCCTTCGTCGAGGGACAGACGGCCATCGGCGGCGCGACGCGGCGCGAGTCGGTGCTGAACGGGCTCGAGGCGATCGGCGCCGCGAAACGCGTGTTGATCCACGATGCCGCGCGTCCGATCGTGCCCGCCGCGGTGATCGACCGGCTGCTGACGGCGTTGGATAGTGCCAAGGGGGCGGTCCCTATCCTTCCCGTCGCCGACACGATCGCGGGCAAAGGCGATAGCCTCGGCGATACGGTCGATCGCTCGTCGCTGGTGCGCGTGCAGACACCGCAAGCGTTCGATTATGCCGCCATCCTCGCCGCGCATCGCGCCTGGCCCCTCGGCGAGGAAGCGACCGACGACGCTCAGATATTGCGCCGCGCGGGGCATGACGTCGCGATGGTCGATGGCGATCCGCTGCTCGACAAGATCACCTATCCCGGCGACATCGCGCTCGCCGAAGCCCGGCTGGGAGCCACTATGCGCGTCAGGACCGCGACCGGATACGACGTCCACCGCCTCGTCGCCGGCGAGCGTTTGTGGCTGGGCGGCGTGCTGATCCCGCACGACAAGGGGTTGTCGGGGCATAGCGACGCGGATGTCGCGCTCCATGCGATCACCGATGCCGTGCTGGGCACGATCGCGGCGGGCGATATCGGCCAGCATTTCCCGCCGAGCGATCCGCGATGGAAAGGCGCCGAGTCGGGTCAATTTCTCGAGCACGCCGCATCGCTGGTGGCTGCCAAGGGCGGCATGATCGATTTCGTCGATCTGACGATCATTTGCGAGGCGCCCAAGATCGGCCCATATCGAGACGCGATCCGCGACCGCGTCGCGGCGCTGTTGCGGGTGTCGCGCGAGCAGATTAGCGTCAAGGCGACGACGACAGAGCGGCTGGGGTTCACCGGCCGTGGCGAGGGGATTGCCGCACAGGCGGTGGTGACCATCAGGATCTAAGGGACAGGCAATGAAGATGTTGGCGGGCGCGGCAATCGCGCTGTGGATGGGCATGGCGGCGACGACCGCGCAGGCGGCGGCCGAGGCGCAACCGTGCCTGACCGAGGCGGAAGCGCAATCGCTGATCACCGCGGTGCTACCGGATGTATTCCAGCAGGTCGGCCGGACCTGCAGCAATGTATTGCCCGAGAACGCGACGCTGCGTGGCGGTCTGCCGCCGCTGGTCGCACGCTACCAGGCGCCGGCGGATCTCGCCTGGCCGCAAGCGTTGGCCGCGTTCGGCAAGATTGGCGGCAAGGACATGGCTGGGATCGACCCCCGATTGCTTCGTCCGATGATGGGGCCGATGATCGCCAGCGCGATTGCCCAGGATATCAAACCCCGGGATTGCCCCACGATCGACCGCGCGATCAGCCTGATGTCGCCGCTGCCGCCTGCCAATACCGCTGGTTTGGTCGTGCTGTTGGCGTCGGTCGCCGGAGGCAAGGACAAGAAGGACAGCCCGCTCTCGATCTGCCCGGCTGCTGCAGCGCCGGCAGCGATCCGCCCGTGAGCATCGACACCGTCCTGCCCGTCGAGCTCGTTACCCTGGCGCGCAAGGTCGTCGAGGCCAACAAGGCGCTCGGCCGCAAATTCGCGCTCGCGGAAAGCTGTACGGGCGGCCTGGTTGCCGCGGCGATCACGGAGATTCCCGGTTCGTCGGAAGTTCTGCTCGGCGGGTTCGTGACCTATTCGAACGAGTCGAAGGTGGATATGCTCCGCGTCAGCCATGACGTGCTCGATACGTTCGGCGCGGTCTCGATCGCGACCGCCTGGTCGATGGCGCAAGGCGCGCTGGAGGCGACCGATGCCGACCTCGCGGTGGCGATCACCGGGATTGCTGGCCCTGGCGGCGGCAGCGAGAAGAAACCGGTCGGCACCGTGGTGTTCGCGCGTGCCGAGCGTGACGCCGATCCGTCGGACGTCGTCGCCGACCGCAAGGATTTCGGCGATCTCGGCCGCGGCGGGGTCAGGCTTCAGGCGGCGCTGGTCGCGCTCGAATTGCTGATGCCGCGCGGATCGGACGTTCCGGCGCCGTAAAGCTGCGCCGCGCGCGCTTCGAACGCGCCGGTCATCCTGATCAGCGCCGCCGAGAATACCTGGCCGGCGAGCATTTCGAACACGCGGTTCTTGAACGCGAAATCGACCGCGAAATCGACCTCGCAGCCGCCCGGCGCGGGACGGAAATGCCAGTCGTTGGACAGGTGCTTGAGCGGTCCGTCGATATAATCGACATGGATCGCGCCCGGCCGCTCCTTCTTCACCTTGGAGGTGAAAGTCTCGCGCAGTCCCTTGAACCCGACGATCAGGTCCGCGACCATCTCGGTCGGCGTGTTGCTGCGGATCCGCACCGCGCTCACCCACGGCAGGAATTCGCCATAGCGGCCGACATCGGCGACCAGATCGAACATCTGCTCGGGGGTGTAGGGAAGAAGCCGGGTCTCAGCGTGCCTGGGCAAGTTTGGCCTCCCGGGCCGCCTTCATCTTCGCGAAATCGTCTCCGGCATGGTAGCTCGACCGGGTCAGCGGCGACGAGGCGACCAGCAGGAACCCCTTGGCGCGCGCGATCGCGGCATAAGCGTCGAACGCCTGGGGCGTGACGAAATCCATCACCTTGGTGTGGCGCGGGGTCGGCTGGAGATACTGGCCCATCGTCAGGAAATCGACATCGGCCGAGCGCATGTCGTCCATCACCTGATGAACCTCGAGCCTCTCCTCGCCCAAGCCGAGCATGACGCCGGACTTGGTGAAGATCGACGGGTCGAGCTTCTTGACCGATTCGAGCAGGCGCAGCGACGCATAATAACGCGCGCCAGGGCGTATCGTCGGGTAAAGCCTCGGCACGGTTTCGAGATTGTGGTTGTAGACGTCCGGGCGTGCCGCCACGATCGCCTCGACCGCCGCTTCATGCTTGTTGCGGAAATCGGGCGTCAGAATCTCGATCGTGGTGGTCGGATTGGCCTTGCGGATCGCCTCGATCACCCGGACGAACTGCCTGGCGCCGCCATCGGGAAGGTCGTCGCGGTCGACCGAGGTCACCACGATATGCTGCAGCTCCATTTGCGCCGCCGCATCGGCGACATTCTGCGGCTCCATCGGATCGACCGCGCGCGGCATGCCGGTCTTGACGTTGCAAAAGGCGCAGGCGCGCGTGCACGTGTCGCCCAGGATCATCACCGTGGCGTGCTTCTTCGACCAGCATTCGCCGATATTGGGACAGGCCGCTTCCTCGCACACCGTCGTCAGGCTCTTCGCGCGCATCAGCGCACGAGTCTCGGCGAAACCGGCCGAGGTCGGCGCCTTGACCCGGATCCAGTCCGGCTTGCGCTGGCGCGGCTCGCGCGCGACGGGAGTGATCTCGTTCATAACCGCGCAGATAGCGATGCCGGCGCGCGCTTGCCACCCCCCCGTCATCTTGGCAAAGGCGGCGCATGGCCGACTTCGCAGACCTCATCACCGGATATCGTCGTTTTCGTGAGAATGGCTGGTCCCGCCAGCACGAGCGCTGGGCCCAATTGCGCGAGGCACAGAGCCCGCGGGTGATGGTCATTGCCTGTTCGGACAGCCGAGTCGATCCGGCACAGATTTTCGATGCCTCGCCCGGCGAAATCTTTTCGGTTCGCAATATCGCCAACCTCGTCCCGCCGTTCGAGCTGGGCGGCGGGCGCCACGGCGTCTCGGCCGCGCTCGAATTTGCGGTGACACAGTTGGAGGTGCCCGAAGTGGTCGTGCTCGGGCACGGCTCGTGCGGCGGCGTCGCCGCTGCCCTGTCCAAGCGCTTCGACGGCGCCGCCCCGGGCAATGGCGGGTTCATCGACCATTGGGTCGACATGCTCGACGAAGCGCGCGACCGCATCGTCGCCGAATACGGCACCGGACCCGAGGCGATCCGTGCGTTAGAGCTCGAAACGGTGCGAGTATCGCTGCGCAACCTGCGGACTTTCCCGTGCATTCCCGAGCGTGAGGCGGCAGGCACGCTCAAGCTTCGCGGCGCCTATTTCGCGATCGCCGACGGCGTGCTCCACGTCATGGACGACGACGGCAATTTCGCGCCGGCCTGACCGGCCTAAAGCCCTTCCCCACCGACCCACTGCGCGTTGGACAGGCGCCGTGCCAGGTTCCAGGTCTGCTGCCGGATGTCGGGCACCGCGACGATTTCCCAGAAGGCGCCACGAGTCATCGGACCGAGCGCATAGAGCCAGTCGTTGCTGGTGCCGTCGGCGGCGATCGTCTGCGCGCGCGAATCGACGTCGAGCCCGAGATGTGCCGGATCGGGCCTGATCACGCCGCGCTGCTGCAACGTCGCGAGTAACGGCTCGGTCGTACGCGTGAGATCGCCTTGCGGGCCAGTGCAGTTGATGATGCGCTGCGCTCCCAAGGTTTCGGGCGAGTCGCTGCCGCGGCGACGCCAAGTCACGTCGATGCCGCCGGCATGCTCGACCGCGGAGATCGTCTTTCCTGCAACGATCTCCAGCTGCCCGCGCGCCTGCATCGCGGCGAGGCGATCGGCGACGCCCGGGGCCAGGCGGTGGCGGTGCACGTCCCACCAGGGACGAAGGTGGCGGAGGAAACGCGCACGATCGGCATCGCTGCCATTCGCCCACATCGCCTGGGTATAAGGGCGCAATTCGTCGACCGCGTTGCGCCAGCCGATCGCATCGCCCCGCTCACGAACCACGCGGACCAGTTCGGAAGGCGGCGCGACCGGGCGCTCGGCGAGCCGCGGAAACATCGGGCCGGGCGAATCGTGGCGATGTGGCACCAGCCCGCGCCGCGACAACGCGACGATCCTTCCCTTGAATCCGCTCGAATCGAGCAGCAGGGCGATGTCGACCATCGTCAGCCCAGTACCGATCAGCAACACCGTGTCGTCGTCGCTGAGCCCGAGCGGCACGCTACGGTCCCAGGGATCGCTCTTGTAGCGCCCTTCCGACAGGCCGGCATCGGCGAAGCCCGGCGGATCGTGCGGCGGCAGGTTGCCGACAGCGAGGACCGCGGTGTCGGCCTCGATCGTCGCGCCATCCGCCAGCGAAACGCGCGCGCCATCGCCCGATCGCACCACGTCGGTGACGTCCCCATGCACGACCTTCAGGCGGCCGCCGCAACTGGCCAGCGCCTTTGCCAACAGGTCGCGCAGATAGGCCCCATAAGTGACGCGCTGGACGAAGGTCGCGCCGGCATCGCCCTCGCCATTCTCGGCGAGCCAACGGACGAAATGATTCGGATCGTCGGGCAGCGCGCTCATGTTGGCGGCCCGCACGTTGAGCACATGGTCCGGATAGGCCGCGCCATAGGCTAGCCCCTCCCCCGGCACGGGCGCGCGCTCGATCAACGTTGCGCTGGGGCCATCGTGGCGCAGCAGGTTGATCGCCTGCAACGTGCCCGAAAAGCCCGCGCCGATAATGGCGACGTGGCGGATCATGTCAGATCTCGTATTCGAGCTGCCAATCGGGCTCGGTAAAGGCCGGCGGCCGTTGCTGATAAGCGGGCTGACGCGACTTCATGCGCCCGTAGAGCGCCTTGACGGTGTTGCTCGCGGTGCGGGTGAACAGCGCCGGGACGATCCCGTGGATCAGGCAGGCGATCCCGCCTCCGATCATCCGGATCCCGAAGCCGAACGCGGTCGCGGCGTGGTCGGGATAGGATTCGCCGATGCTGCGCGGGTGGCTCAGGAAGATGCGGTCGAACATGGCTGCTGTGTAGCGCGCTAGCGCTGCGAAATGAACCGCAGGTTGTAGATCCGCGCTATCCGACCTTCATCCAGCATGGCTTCAGTGCCGTGAAGGCACCATCGACCCAGATAGCGAGCGGGGAATCCACGTTGGAACTTATCGTCATCCTGCCCGCGGTGAAATCGGTCGGCACGCTCAACGTGTACGTGGTACCGTCCAGCACGAGTTCGCCGCTATCGCCTTCGACCCCATAAGGGGCCGGGCGTGGCATAGGCAGGGCGCGCATTGACACGATGACCGTCCGCACCGCCGGACATGCGACGCTGGTCGTCGAGAAAATTTCCTTCGTCTGCAAGCTTTCGCGCGTATAGATCAGCTCATATTCCATACGGTTCGGCGCTTCGCTACGCGCCGTCCTGACCTCGACCGTTTCCCGTACATGGCTGAGCGCGCCCGCCCGGCTGAACTCCGCCCAATCAAGGGCAGAGGATTGCGCAGCCAGCGCAAGGAGGGGCGGTATCATATCCCCAACGCCTTGCGCGCGAGTTTCTCCAGTTCGGGGTCGAGCGGTGGCGGGTCCATCGGGACATGCGCTTCCAGCCGGTCGGCAATGGCGTTGAGCGCGGCGATGCGTGCCGATTGCTTGTCATTGCCGTCGATCGCGATCCACGGTGCCCAGCGCGTGTCGGTACGCCGGAACATCTCCGCCATCGCATCGAGATAAGCGTCGCGCTTGTCGCGGTTGCGGTAATCCTCGGCGCCGGTCTTCCAGCGCTTCCAGGGATGTTCGAGCCGCGCCTTTAGCCGCTCATCCTGTTCCTTCTGCGTGGTGTGGATGAACAGCTTGACGATCGTGGTGCCCGAATCGGCCTGCTGCGCCTCGAATTCGTTGATTTCGTCATAGCCGCGCCGCCATTGCGCCTCGGTCGCGAATTTCTCGACCCGTTCGACCAGCACGCGGCCATACCAGGAGCGGTCGAACACGCCGATATTGCCGTCTCCAGGCAGGCGCCGCCAGAAACGCCAAAGGAAGTGGCGCGTCAGTTCCTCCGCGGTCGGTGCCTTGATCGGCCAGACCTGGAAATTGCGCGGGTCCCATTCGGCGGTCAGGCGCTGGATGATCCCGCCTTTGCCTGCCGCGTCCCAGCCTTCGAGCAGCACGACCGCACGGCGCTTGTGCAGGATGTGCGCAACCTGGATATGCGCCAGCCGCTTCTGCACCTTGGCGAGATCGTCGGCATAGTCGCCGGCATATTTCTCGCCTTTCTCGAAATCCTTGAGGTCGATCGTCATGCGGCCGTTCTAACCCCGCCGGACCGCCCCCGTCGAGCGTCGTTCAGGATGCGACGGCGAAGCGCTCGCGATGATGGCGGGGCGTCTCGATCTCGTCGGCCATGGCGATCGCATAATCGGCGAAGCTGATGAAGCTGTTGCCGTCCTTGTCGGTCATCAGATCGTCCTTGCCGGTGCGATACGTCCCGGTCCGCGGGCCGGTGTCGAACACCATGGCGGGCGAGAGGAACGTCCAGTCGGGTCCGTCGCTGGCCTTGAGCGCATCGAGAAAGGCGATCCCCGCTCCCGCCTCTGTGCGATAGGCGTCGGGGAAATGGGGCGAGTCGAACAAGCGCTTGCCGTCGCCGGTCTTCAGGCTGGCCGCGCCGCCCACGACGAGGAAGCGCGGAACGCCTGACGCCGTAACGGCGGCGATCAGCACCTGCGCGTCGGTATCGGCGAAGCGCATCGCGCTGACGACGGCATCCTGTCCCCGCAACGCGGTGGTCAACGCCGTCGAATCGCTCGCGTCGAGCGCCAGCGGCGTGACATGATCGGCGGCCGGACCCGGTTTCCGCGAGATCGCCAGGACGTCATGGCCACGCCGCGCGAGTTCGGCGGCGATCTCGGACCCCGCCCTGCCCGTCGCTCCCAATATTGCGATCTTCATCGTCCGATCTCCGTCTATCCGGACACGACCCTAGGAGAGGGACGCCGGCGCGGAAAGCGGGTGATCGGAAACGCTGGGTTGTCGCGCTCAGCCCGCCGCCGGATCCACCGCCTCGGTCACCGGCGAGGCCTTGGAGGCAGTTGGCTGGTCGACCAGACGGATGTTGAGCTCGCGCAGTTGCTTCGCGGTGGCGAAGTTGGGCGCGCCCATCATTAGATCCTCCGCCTTTTGCGTCATCGGGAAGACGATGACCTCGCGGATATTGGGCTCGTCGGCGAGCAGCATGACGATACGGTCGACGCCCGGCGCCGATCCGCCGTGCGGCGGCGCGCCGAACTTGAACGCATTGATCATGCCGGCGAAATTGGTGTCGACATCCTGCTGGCTATAGCCGGCGATCTCGAACGCCTTGTACATGATCTCGGGCCGGTGGTTCCGGATTGCACCGGACGAGAGCTCCACGCCGTTGCAGACGATATCGTATTGGAACGCCAGGATATCGAGCGGGTCCTTGGTCTCCAGCGCCTCCAGTTCGCCTTGCGGCATCGAGAAGGGGTTGTGGCTGAAATCGACCTTCTTCGCGTCCTCGTCATATTCGAACATCGGGAAGTCGACGATCCAGCAGAATTCGAAGCGCTTGTCGTCGATCAGCTCGAGCTGCTCGGCGACGCGGGTGCGCGCCAGGCCGGCAAGCTTGGCCGCCTGCGCTTCCTTGCCGGCGGCGAAGAACACGCCGTCGTCGGGGCCAAGCCCCAACGCCTCGGCGATCCTGGCCATGCCTTCCTCACCATGATTGTTGGCGATCGGCCCGCCGAATACGCCGCCCTTGCGTGTCGCATAGCCGAGCCCGGCAAAGCCTTCCGACTGTGCCCAGCTGTTCATGTCATCGAAGAATTTGCGGCTCTTCTCCGCGGTGCCCGGTGCCGGGATCGCGCGGACGACGTCGCCCGCCTCGACGATCGAGGCGAAGCGGCCGAAGCCCGAGCCCTTGAACAGCTCCGACACGTCGGTGATCAGGATCGGGTTGCGCAAATCGGGCTTGTCGTTGCCGTATTTGAGCATCGATTCCTTGTAGGGGATGCGCTTGAACGGCAGCGGGCTGACGGTGCGGCCCTTGCCCTGCCAGTCGGCGAATTCCTCGAACACGCCGTGTAGCACCGGCTCGATCGCGGCGAACACGTCATCCTGGGTGACGTAGCTCATCTCGAAATCGAGCTGGTAGAACTCGCCCGGGCTGCGGTCGGCGCGCGCATCCTCGTCGCGAAAGCACGGCGCGATCTGGAAATAGCGGTCGAAGCCGGCGACCATCAGCAGCTGCTTGAACATCTGCGGCGCCTGGGGAAGCGCGTAGAACTTGCCCGGATGGACGCGGCTCGGCACCAGATAGTCGCGCGCGCCTTCCGGGCTCGACGCGGTCAGGATCGGAGTCTGGAACTCGGTGAAGCCCTGGTCGATCATCCGCTTGCGCAGGCTCGAAATGACGTTCGAGCGCAGCACGATATTGTTGTGCAGCCGCTCGCGGCGCAGATCGAGGAAGCGATAGCGGAGACGGATATCCTCGGGATAATCGGCCTCCCCCGCCACCGGCATCGGCAGCTCGGCAGCAGCCGACTGGACGGTCACGGCACGCGCGAACACTTCGATCTCGCCGGTCGCCAGGTTCGGATTGGCGGTGCCCTCGGCGCGCGCCTTGACCACGCCGTCGATCGTCACGACCGATTCCGCCCGCAATCCTTCCAGGATCGGCAAGGCCGGCGAATCGCTGTCGGCGACCACCTGGGTGATGCCGTAATGGTCGCGCAGATCGACGAACAGCACGCCGCCATGGTCGCGCTTGCGGTGCACCCAGCCCGACAGGCGGACGTCCTGGCCGACATTGGCGGCAGTCAGTGCGGCGCAATTGTGCGTACGATAGGCGTGCATGGCGTAATCTCTGATTACGTCGCCCCAGCGAAAGCTGGGGTCTCAGGCCACGAGCGAAACGATTGTGGCGCGAGATCCCAGCGTTCGCTGGGATGACGGTTGATGGAAAGCCGCGCGCATTCCCTTCACACAGGCCTTTGTCAAGCGCGCGCGCCTCGCTATGGGGTCGAGATGCATATCCATGGCCTGATCGAGGATAACGCCGCCCTCGCCAATCTCTGCGCGCGAATCTCTCAATCGAACTTCGTCTGCGTCGACACCGAGTTCATGCGCGAAAGCACGTTCTGGCCAGAGCTATGCCTGATCCAGATCGCCGACGCGAACGAGGCGGCGGCGATCGACCCGATGACGCCGGGCATCGACCTCAAGCCCTTGCTCGACCTTCTGGTCGACAATGAGGATGTGCTCAAAGTGTTCCATGCCGGTGGGCAGGATATCGAGATCATCTACAATCTGACCGCCAAAACCCCGCATCCGCTGTTCGATACGCAGATCGCGGCGATGGCGCTCGGCCAGGGCGAGCAGATCGGCTATTCGAACCTGGTCGATAGCTGGCTGGGCATTCAGGTCGACAAGGGCGCGCGGTTCACCGACTGGGGGCGCCGCCCGCTCGAGGAGCGCCAGATCGTCTATGCGATCGCCGACGTGACGCATCTGGCGGAGATTTTCCCGCGGATGCTCGACAAATTGCGCAAGACCGGGCGCGGCGCCTGGCTCGACCAGGAAATGGAGCGGCTGGCCGACCCGGCCAATTATGCCAACGATCCCGATCTCGCGTGGAAGCGCGTGCGCATCGCCGGGCGCAAGCCCGACGTGCTCGGCCGGTTGAAGGCGCTGGCGCGGTGGCGCGAGATGGAGGCCCGGGGCAAGAACCTGCCGCGCGGCCGCATCGTCAAGGACGAGACGCTGGCCGACATCGCCAGCCATCCGCCGCGCAAACAGGCCGATCTGGCGCGCGTGCGCGGTCTGTCCGCGACCTGGGCGGGCAACGACATCGGCGCGCGGCTGATGGCGGCGCTCGACGATGCCAAGCCGATGACCAATGCCGAGATGCCGCCGCGCGACGACCGCAAGCCCGGTTTGGGCAAGGAAGGGTCGCTGGTCGCCGACCTGCTCAAACTGCTGCTCAAGATCCGCTCGCGCGATATCGACGTCGCGTCCCGGCTCCTCGCGCGGTCGGAGGAACTCGAGGCGCTCGCCGCAGGGCAGCGCGACGGGCTGTCGATCCTGACCGGCTGGCGCTACGATCAGTTCGGGCGCGACGCGCTCGACCTGGTCGAAGGCCGGTTGGCCTTCGCGGTCAAGAACGGCAAGCTTCGCATGACCCGGACGGAGGATGTGCAATGAACAAGAGCCTGATCGTCGCTTTTGCCCTCACCATGTTCGCCGCGGCTGCTTGTGCACCGGTCGCACCGCTGCCCGGCGTGCCGACTGGCGAATGTTCGGCCAAGGGTCTGGGAAATCTGGTCGGCGCTGTCGCCACGCCGTCTTTGGTCAACCGCGCCAAGCGCCGTGCGGGCGCCTCGGTGGTGCGCGTGCTCAAACCCGGTCAGATCGTGACGATGGAATATCTCAACGGTCGTCTCAACGTGAATGTCGACGAGAAGAACCGCGTGAAGAGCTTCAACTGCGGTTGAGTAACCCCTCTCCGCGCGCGGAGAGGGGTTTGAGTGGTAGAGCGGCAACCGCCACTCGCATGATCAACGAAATGGCATGTCGATCGAGACAGGCGGTTCGCTGAACCATTTCGGCCCGGCGTCGGTCATGTGGAAGCAATCCTCCAGCCGTACGCCGAACTTGCCTGGGATGTAGATGCCCGGCTCGTTGGAGAAACACATGCCCGGCGCGAGCGGGGTCGTTTCGCCGCGCACCAGATTGACCGGCTCGTGTCCGTCCAACCCGATGCCATGGCCAGTACGGTGCGAACAGCCGGGTAGCTTGTAGCCCGGGCCGTAGCCGAAACTCTCGTAGAGCTTGCGGATCGCCTCATCGACAGTCCCAGCCGCGACGCCCAGCCTGGCGGCGGCGAGCGCGGTTTGCTGCCCCTGATGCACCTGGTCCCAGACCATGCGCTGTTCCTTGCTGGCCGCTCCGTAGACGAAGGTGCGCGAGACGTCGGATTGATAGCCCTGCACGGTGCAACCGCAATCCATCAGCACGATCTGGCCGTCCTCGACCTTGTGCACCGCTTGCGTGCCGTGGGGGTAAGCCGCGGCCTCCCCGATCAGCACCAGGCTGAATTCCGGGCTGCCGCCCAGCTTGCGCGTCGCGGCGTCCATGATCGCGCCGATGTCGCGCCCGGTCATGCCCTTCTCGACCCGCTTGTAGGTCCAGCGATAGGCCGCGATCGTCACATCGGTGGCAAGTTGCATCAGCGCGAGTTCGGCCGGCGTCTTGATCATCCGGCAGCCGCGCACGATCGGGTTGGCCGAGACGATTTTCGCTTCTGGCATAGCATGAGCGAGCATGTCCGGGATGAAGAAGCGGACGGTTTCCTCGATCCCTACCGGTCGCGCCGCGAGCTTGCGGTCCTTCAGAAAGCCGCCGACCAGTTTGAGGGGATCTTCGTCCTCCTGCCAGACGCGCACCTCGGCGGGGATGGCGAGCGTCTCGCGCATCCGCGGTTCCTCGAAATACGGCGAGACGATGCACGGCTCGCCCTCGACCGGCAGCACGGCGAGCAAGGCGCGTTCGCTGCGTCCCCAGCGAATGCCGGTGAAATAGAGCAAGGACGATCCCGGCTCGATCAACACCGCGCCGATGCCGTGTTGCTTCATCAGCGCCTGTGCGCGGTCGAGCCGGCGGCGGCGCTCGTCGGCGCCGATTGGCAACGCGCCCGTCGTCATGTCCTGCAATTCGGACAAGTCCGGCGCGGTGGCGCGGGCAGCTCCAGACAGGACCAAAGGAGCAGCGACGGCCGCAGCGAGCACCGCGCGGCGGCCAGGCAAAAAGCGGGAATTGGGCATGGCCGTAACGATAGGGTCCTTGACCGCGGCGCCGCAATCCCCTTTCCCTGCATCACCAAAATGGGGAGAGTTATTTTGGCCAAGCGCCTGACGACCTACATCTTGATCGCCTTGGTGCTGGGCCTGATCGTGGGCTGGGTCACGAATGCTGCCTTCGGCGGCAGTCATCCGACGCCGGATCAAGCCGCCACGCTGGCGACCATCGCCAAATGGCTGGGCTTGATCACTACGATCTTCCACAAGCTGATCAAGATGATCATCGCACCCCTGGTGTTCGGCACGCTGGTGGTCGGGATCGCGCACATGGGCGACACTGGAGCGCTAGGCCGTGTCGGGTTGAAATCGCTCGGCTGGTTCGTCTGCGCGAGCCTGTTGTCGCTCACCCTTGGCTTGGTCCTCGTCCATATCCTCCAGCCGGGTGCCGGGCTCAACATGCCCCTGCCGGCGATCAACGCCGCAACCGACATCGACAAGAGCAAGTTCGATCCGATCCAGATCATCGGTCACATCTTCCCCAGTTCGATCGTCGATGCGATGGCGCAGAACGACATCCTTCAGATCGTGATCTTCTCGGTGTTCTTCGGCGTTGCGATCACCGCGGTCGGCGAGCGCGCCGCGCCGCTGGTCAAGGCGGCCGAGGCGCTGACCAAGGTCATGCTGCAGATCACCGATTATGTGATGCGCCTCGCACCCCTCGCGGTGTTTGCTGCGGTGGCAAATGCGCTGGTCGAGCGTGGGCCCGAAGTGATCGGGAAGCTCGGCTATTTCATGCTGTGCGTATATATCGGCCTGGCCTTGCTATGGATCATGCTGGGACTGCTCGCTTGGCTGTTTGTCGGGCGCCGCTCGGTGTCGCTATTCCGTTATATCCGCGAGCCGGTGCTGGTCGCGTTCTCCGCAGCGTCTTCCGAAGCCGCCTTCCCGCGCACGCTGGAGGCACTCGACCGGTTTGGCGTGCCGTCACGGATTTCGAGCTTCGTGTTGCCGCTGGGCTATTCGTTTAATCTCGACGGCTCGATGATGTACATGACTTTCGCCTCGCTGTTCATCGCGCAGGCCTATGGCATCCAGCTCGACCTCGGCACGCAAATCTTCATGCTGCTGACGTTGATGATCACCTCGAAGGGGATTGCTGGCGTCCCGCGCGCCAGCCTGGTGGTGATCGCCGCGACCTTGAACCAGTTCAAATTGCCCGAAGCGGGGATATTGCTGGTGCTCGCGGTCGATCATTTCCTCGACATGGGACGGTCGGCGACCAATGTCGTCGGCAATGCGATCGCGGCAAGCGTTGTCGCGCGCTGGGAAGGCGAGCTCGATCCCGAAAAGCCCGCCGAGATCGAGCCACCGCATGCGCCCAGCCACGGGCTGAGCGGCGAACGTTAGGGGCTCCAACCGGTTGAAACGCTTCCCCGGCGAAGGCCGGGGCCCAGGGGCGATGACGTGGAAGTGTCAGTACGTCGCTGGCGATGCGTCGATACTGGACCCCGGCCTTCGCCGGGGAAGCGTTGGATCAGACAAAGGGACTACAAGAATCGCTCAGGCGTAGGCGTAAGGGCCGCCCTTTTCGAGCGCTGCCTGATAGGCCGGGCGTGCATGCACTTTGTCTAGCCAGGCGATCGTTGCCGGGCGTGACGGGCCGAGCCCTGCCCGGCTACGCGCCGCCTCGAGCGGAAAGCTCATCATGATGTCGGCGGCGGTCATCTCGTCGCCGGCGAACCAGGGACGCCGCGCCAATTCGCTTTCGACATAATCGAGATGGACGTCGATCATAGGCTGGATACGCTTCGCCGCAGTCTTGCCCATCACCGGAATGCGGTTGACGACCAGCATCACCAGCAAGGGCGGCATCATCGATCCTTCGGCATAATGCAGGAACTGGCGGTAGCGCAGCACATCGTCGCGATGCGCGGGCGGCCCCAGCCGGCCATCGCCCTTCTCGACCAGATATTCGCAGATCGCGCCGGTCTCGACGATCATCCGGCCGTCATCCTCGAGCACGGGCGATTTGCCGAGCGGGTGCACCTTGCGCAGCGCCGGCGGCGCCAGCATCGTCTTCGCGTCGCGCTGATAATATTTGATCTCATAGGGTAGCCCGAGTTCCTCGAGCATCCACAAGATGCGCTGCGATCGTGAATTGTTGAGGTGATGGACGATCAGCGTCACGATATTCCTCCCCCGGCCCCGTTCATGAAATTCTCAACCGGGCCGGCACGACCATATCCATGCCGAGGCCGGGAAATCCACAATATCGTTGCGGAAGCGCGCCGCCAGCGCATCGCGCAACCGCTTGCGACCGACTTCCCGAGCCGCGTCATCGAGTTCGCGAAGCTGCGCCGCGGCGGGCCCGATCCGGCTGAAAAAGGCGAGCGCCTCGTCGACTGCATGCTCCCCCTCGCCTGCCCGATACGAATAATCGACCGGCTGCGCGGCGCCGGTCCAACCGCTCGCCTGCAGAATGGCGCGGACATGATCGGCGTCGGCGAAAGCGAAAGGCCCCGGCGACGTTCCAGGCTTTTGCGGCACCGCGCCGGTCACCGCCGCCGCGGTCTCGATCGCCCATTGATTGAGAGTCACGTCGCGAAAGCAGGAGAAGACCAGATGCGCGTCGGCCGTTATCGCATGCCGCAGCCTGGCGAAGGCGGCGATCGGATCGTCGAAGAACATGACGCCGTGGCGCGAGAAAAGGAGATCGGCAGTGACGTCGCCCAGCTCGCTTGCGTCTCCGACCTCGAAGCGGAGGTTGGGATAAGCCGCGCCCCGCCCCCGCGCTGTTTCGACGAGGTTCCGCGAAAGATCGATCCCGAGCACATTTAGAGCGGGGCGAGCGGCCGCCAGCGCGATCGCCGTACCGCCCGCGCCGCATCCTATATCGACCGCAATGCCGGTTTCCGGCGCGGCGTCGAGAATTGCGGCATTGAGATGGGGCGACAGATTGGCGAAGCTCAGATCGGTGCGGCGCCATTCGTCCGCCCAGCTATCACCGACGCGACCCGCCCAATCATATGCCAATGTCATTGGACTCTCCCGTTTTGATCTCCGCCTGCCGCGGCGATGGACCATTCGCGACGATCTATGCACCTCAGCGGTCGAGAGCCCAACACTATCGGCAAGCGGAAGCCCAAATATGAAAGGCCCGCCGACGCGGGCGGGCCTTTCCGGGAGTTGCGGCGGAGGGGGATCGCCGCTGGGGTTGTGCCGGTAACGAAACAAGTGCGGGTTGGTTGCATTGCAGCAAATTTTTTCCGCGCTGCCTCGAAAAAGATATCAGAGGTCGTCGTCGCCGTTGTCGTCCAGACCACCGACCATCATCTCTTCGGCGACCTCCGCCGTACGATTGCGGATGGCGCGTTCGAGCCGCTCGGCGACGTCGGGATTTTCCTTGAGGTAATTTTTCGAGTTCTCGCGCCCCTGTCCGATGCGGATCGAGTCGTAGCTGAACCAGGCACCCGATTTCTCGACCAGCCCAGCCTTGACGCCGAGATCGAGGATTTCACCGATCTTGGAAATGCCCTCACCATACATGATGTCGAATTCGACCTGCTTGAACGGTGGCGCGACCTTGTTCTTGACGACCTTCACCCGGGTGGTGTTGCCGACGATATCGTCGCGATCCTTGATCTGGCCGGTGCGACGGATGTCGAGGCGGACCGAGGCGTAGAATTTGAGCGCGTTGCCGCCCGTCGTCGTCTCGGGATTGCCGTACATCACGCCGATCTTCATGCGCAGCTGATTGATGAAGATCACCATGCAGCGCGAGCGGCTGATCGATCCGGTCAGCTTGCGCAGCGACTGCGACATCAAGCGAGCCTGCAGGCCGACATGGCTGTCGCCCATCTCGCCCTCGATTTCGGCGCGCGGCACCAACGCCGCGACCGAGTCGACCACCAGCACGTCGATCGCGTTCGACCGCACCAGCGTATCGACGATTTCGAGCGCCTGCTCGCCGGTGTCGGGCTGCGACACGATCAGCTCGTCGATATTGACGCCCAGTTTCTTGGCATAGACCGGGTCGAGCGCATGCTCGGCATCTACGAACGCCGCCGTCCCGCCGCCACGCTGCGCTTCGGCGATGACGTGGAGCGCGAGCGTCGTCTTGCCCGAGCTTTCCGGTCCGTACACTTCGATCACGCGGCCGCGCGGCAAGCCGCCGACGCCGAGCGCGATGTCGAGGCCCAAGCTGCCGGTCGAGATCGATTCGACCTGCATGGCCTCTTTCGATCCCAGCCGCATCGCCGAGCCCTTGCCGAATGCGCGATCGATCTGAGCCAGCGCAGCTTCGAGCGCTTTTTGCCGGTCGGTATTTTGCGATGCCATGCCGTCGATAACTTTCAGAGAAGCTGCCATTGAGAAGGCCTCCGCGCTAGCCGGGTTAGCACCGGCGTTCAATCGTGTTGGAGGGCATGTATCGTATTTGTTCTCATGGAACAATAGTGGAACACGAACTTTTTTCGCACCGAAACGGCGCTTTCCCGATATTTCTTGCCCGAGCCCCTGCCCCGCTTCATGGTTTGGTCCATGCAGAGCGACCTCGACGCCTTTATCACCGGCCTGCCCAAAGCCGAGCTCCACCTTCATATCGAGGGTAGCCTGGAGCCCGAGCTGATGTTCGCCCTGGCCGAGCGCAACGGGGTGGAGATTCCGTTCAAATCGATCGAGGAAGTGCGCGCCGCCTACAGCTTTTCCAACCTGCAGGACTTTCTCGACATCTATTATGCCGGTGCGAGCGTACTCATCACCGCAGCGGATTTCCGCGATCTCGCCCTCGCCTATTTCGACCGCGCCGCGGCGGACGGCGTGGTCCATGCCGAAATCTTCTTCGACCCCCAGACGCACACCGACCGTGGCATTCCCTTCGGCACCGTGATCGAGGGATTGCTCGCGGGAATGGCGGAGGCGGAGGCAAGGCATGGCCTGACGTCGAAACTGATCCTCTGCTTTCTGCGCCATTTGAGCGAGGAGGCGGCGTTCGACACGCTTGCCCAGGCCGAGCCCTGGCTCGATCGCATCGCCGGCGTCGGGCTCGATTCGTCGGAAGTCGGCCATCCGCCGGAAAAGTTCGCGCGCGTCTTCGCGGCGGCGCGCGAAAAAGGGCTGCGGCTGGTTGCCCATGCCGGCGAGGAAGGCCCGCCCGATTACGTTCATCAGGCGCTCGACCTGCTCGCGATCGACCGGCTCGACCATGGCAATCGCAGCCTGGAAGATCCGGTGCTGACCGCACGACTGGCGCGCACCGGAATGACGCTGACCGTCTGCCCCCTGTCCAACGTCAAATTGTGCAACGTCGCCTCGATGGACGCCCATCCGATCGATCGGATGCTCGACCTCGGGTTGCGCGCGACGATCAACTCGGACGATCCCGCCTATTTCGGCGGCTATATCGGGGAGAATTATCGCCAGGCGGCGGCGGCGCGCGGGCTCGGCAAAAGCGAGCTGGTGACGCTCGCCCGCAATTCCTTCCTGGGATCATTCCTGAGCGACCAAGAGGTGGCCCGCCACACCGCCGCGCTCGATACCTATGTCGCGGAGCAGTGCTGATGCCGGTCTTTACCCCGATCCCGCATGACATGTTCGAGGCGCAAGTGAAGCTGCTCGCCGCCGAGATCGTCGAAAGCGGGTGGCTTCCCAGCTTCATCATCGGGATCGGGCGCGGCGGCCTGGCACCGGCGGTCTATCTCAGCCACGCGACCGGGCTGCCGATGCTGTCGGTCGATCATTCGTCGCGGGTGGAGGATTTCTCCGATGCGCCGCTGATCAAACTGGCGGCGCGCACGCGCGACGGCGAGCGGCTGCTGTTCGTCGACGACATCAACGATTCGGGCGCGACGATCGGCAAATTGCGCGCTGCATTGGCCACGGCGGGCGCGGCGCGCGACCATGTCCGTTTCGCGACCCTGCTCGACAACAAACGGTCGCGCGAACAGGTCGATTATCGCGCCGAAGTGATCGACCGCGACGAGCGCAAGGACTGGTTCGTCTTCCCCTGGGAAGCGGTCGCCTCGCAGGCGTCGCTCGACGCCGACGCCGCGGAAGTGCCCGACCGGATCGCGTAATCGACGATCGTTGAAAGTGCGGTCGTTGCGGTCAGAGTTCGGCAAGCGCCTTGGCGACGTTTTCCATCGTGTAGGGCTTCACCAGCCGCGGGCAGCTGGCATGCGCCGGCATCTCTTCGCCACCGCCGGTCGACAGGATGAAGGGAATCGCGCGCGCCGCCAACGCATCGGCGACCGGCCAGCTCTTCTCGCCGCCCGATAGATTGATGTCCAGGATCGCCGCATCGGGACGTTCGGCGTCGATCACGGCAAGCGCGGCCGTCACGCTGTCGCACGTTGCGATATGCGTCTTGTCCAATGCCTCGAGGAAATCCTCGAGCATCATGGCGATCAGGGGCTCGTCCTCGACGATCAGGATACGCTGTGGCGACGCCATGTCTTGCCTTAGACTCGGTCTCTGCCGGACGCCATGCCCGGCATGGCGCAACCAAATAATTCATGCGCCGGTTCCACGCGACGATTCCGATTCCCGGAGCCCCGCCTGATCATCGCTCCACCGCCGACGCCAGCAGGTCGCGCGCCGCTTCGGCGAGCTGTTGCACCGAGAAGGGCTTGGGCAGGAACGCCACATTGTCGAGATCGATCGACTTGCGCAGCTGTTCCTCCGCATAGCCCGACATGAACAGGATCGGCAAATCGGGATAACGTTCGCGGGCGTGGCGCACCATCGTCGGGCCGTCCATCGACGGCATCACCACATCCGAAATGAGCAGATCGGGCTTGTCGCCCCGCGCCAGCAATTCGAGCGCCGCTTCGCCATTTTCGGCGGTCAGCACCGTATAGCCCTGGCGCGTCAACGCGCGCTCGGCGACCGCGCGGACCATATCCTCGTCTTCGACCAACAGGATCAGGCCGGTTCCCCACAGATCGACCGGCTTTTCCTTGGCGACCACTTTGGCCACTTTCGGCGCCTCGGCGGCATGGACGGGGAAATAGATCGAGAAGGTCGAGCCTTGGCCCGGCTTGGAATCGGCGAAGATATAGCCGCCCGATTGCTTGACGATGCCATAGACGGTGGACAGGCCGAGCCCCGTCCCCTTGCCCACTTCCTTGGTGGTGAAGAAGGGTTCGAAAATCTTGCCGAGGATCTCGGGCGGGATGCCGGTGCCGGTGTCGCTGATTTCCAGCGCCGAATAATCGGCGACGGGCAGGATGTCGGACCCCATCTTGCGGACCTCCGCCGCGCTGACCGCGCGCGAGGTGATCGTCAGCGTTCCGCCGCCATTGGGATCCTTGGACAGCATCGCGTCGCGGGCATTGACCGCCAGATTGACGACGACCTGCTCGAGCTGGCCCGGGTCGGCGCGCACGGCGCCGAGGTTGCGGCCGTGACGCACTTCGAGCTTCACCGTCTCGCCGAGCAGGCGCTTGAGCAATTGCGACACTTCCGAGATCACGTCGGGCAGCTGCAGCACTTGCGGCCGCAACGTCTGCTGGCGCGAAAAAGCGAGCAATTGGCGCGTCAGGCTGGCCGCCCGGTTCGAGTTGGCCTTGATCTGCTGGATGTCGTCATAATCGCTGTCGCCGGGCGAATGGCGCATCAGCATTAGGTCGCAATGGCCGATGATTGCGGTCAGGATGTTGTTGAAATCGTGGGCGACGCCGCCGGCGAGCTGGCCGACCGCCTGCATCTTGGTCGCCTGCGCGACCTCGCGCTTGAGGCGAGTCTCCTCGCCATTGTCCTTGAGGCTCAGCAGCACCGCGGCATCGCCCAGCCCGCGCGCGCCGGCGATGGTCAGCGCGACCGGTTCGTCGGGATGGTCCTTCAGACGGATCGCCATGTCCATCGAATGGGTCGCGCCATTGGCGAAACGGCGGATCGCGTCGGCTACGGCCGCCTTGTCCTCGCGCACCACCAGATCGCCCGGATAGAGCGGCGGCTGCGCCTGATCGACTTGGGCCGCGCGGACGAACGGATCGTTCATCTGGACGAACCGCCCGTCGCGATCGACCAAGGCAAGCCCGACCGGGAGCAGCGAGATCAGGCTTTTGACATGCGCCGCGGCCGATCCGCCGATCGCGGGCTGGCCATGTTCTTCCTCGTCGAGCAACACGACCAGGATCGGCGCGTCTTCGCCGTCGAGGAACGGGATCTGCAAGATGCGGAGCGGCGCGGCGCGCGGGCCCTCGCGCTCGAACCGCACCTGGCCTTTATCGTCGGCGATCAGGAAGCGCGCGAAGTCGCGGCCGACGACGACGCTTTCCTCATGCCCCATCGACCGTTCGCGCAGCACGCGATTGGCGGCGAGCAGGCGGCCGTCGGGCGCTATCAGTGCCGCCATGATCCCGGCCGCGGCCAGCCGGTCGCCGGTCGGCCCGGCGATGATCGACTGAACGTTGGTGGCGAGATCGAGTCCCTGCGCCTCGTGAAAGCGCCAGACCAGCATATCCTCGCTCTCACCGGCACGCTCGATCGCTACAGCCAGCGGCGCGCCGCGCGTGGTGACGCGGTCGAGCTCGGCCGAGCCGTCGCGCCAGGCGATGCGTCCCGCCGCCGCCAGTTCGCCCGGGCCATTGTCGTCGAGCGGCAGGCCCGGTGGTGTCGGATAGCCGCCGAAGCGGGCGCGGTAACGCTCATTGGCGCAAATCAGCCGCCCTGCCCGGTCGGTCACCGCGATCGCATCGTCGCTTGCCGCCGCCAGCGCGCGCGCCACGCTCCAGTCGGTTTCGCCCGGCGTGTCGGACGCTGCCGGCGCGAAGCGCGACCAGACGATCACCGCGCCGACCAGCAACAGCATGGCGGCGGCGAATCCCCCCGCGATCGCGAAATTGTGGAGGACCATCAGCGCGATCAGCGCGCCCCCCGCGCCGCACGCCGCCGCAACGATCAGTGCCTGGCGCTGACCGGGGGCGCGTATATCGTTCGGAACGGGTCGGGAAGCCATCAGCCTCTTGTGGCGCGGTGGCTAGGCAGGTCAAGCATCGTCGGGAAATGCCGGACGCGCATCCGTGCCTTCCGACCGCATCCGATTGCGCGCGCTCTATTTGCTATCCGGCGTGGCCGGGGTCGTCGCGGTCGTGCTCGTATTGCGCTTGGGCACCGAGAAGACACCGGTCACGCGACCGCCGGTCTTGGTCGTGCCAACCTTCCCGCCGCCACCATCGAGCGATGCGGCGTTGTTATTGAGGTTGATAACCAACCGTCCGCCGCGGACGACATTGGCGCCCCGATTCAACACGACGTTGCCGATCATCGTGATCGTGCGCTTGTTGAGATCATAGATGGCATAGGCACCGGTAGCTTTCTCGCCGGGGCGCGTCACTACGACATTGCCCGACGCTCGAACCTGGGAGATTTCCGGGGGAGCGCCGCCCGAATCCACGATGCTCGACGAATAAAGTACCTCGGCGCGATCGGACGTGACCTGCAGCGCTCCTTGTCGCGCGCGCACACTTCCTTGGGCCAATGCGCGCTGAAGCTTGTCCTGGATCTCGAGATGCGCGGCATCCACGGTCAACGTCTCGGTTGCGCCCGCCTGAAACGCCGAGACCCGCGCGCCGAACAACGTCGCGGCACAAGCGAGAAGGATGAACGTGGGACGCCGATGAGCCATGAATTTTTGCCTACAACAAGGTTTCGCGGGTTGAAAGCACCCAACCGCGCCAAAAGAACAGCGTTGCCCACCTGCCGATGAACCGGTGCTGATGAAACGAATGCCGCCGACGGGACGTCCCATCGGCGGCGTGGTCGATCGTCAGGGCTGGCGGCCTACCAGATGCGGACGCGATCGGCCGGGGCAAGATACAATTTCTGTCCGGACTGGACTTTGAACGCGGCGTACCACGGGTCCATGTTGCGGACGATGCTCGCACGCGCTTCGGACGGGGCGTGCGGATCGGTGCGCAGGCGCTTGAGCAATTCGGGCTCTCGATAGCTGCGGCGCCACACTTGCGCCCAGCCGAGATAGAAGCGCTCGTCGCCGGTATAGCCGTCGATCACTGGCGCGGTCTTGCCGCCGAGCGCCTTGTGATAGGCGTCATAGGCGACAGTGAGGCCGGCGAGATCGGCGACATTCTCCCCCAGCGTGAGCTTGCCCTGGACGTGCTGGCCCGGCAGCGGTTCGTATTTGTCGTATTGCGCGACCAACGCGTCGGTGCGCGTCTTGAACGCCGCGACGTCGGCGGGTGTCCACCAGTCGGTCAGCTGCCCGTTCTTGTCATATTTGGCGCCCTGGTCATCGAAATGGTGGCTCATTTCGTGCCCGATCACCGCGCCGATCCCACCGTAATTGACTGCCGGGTCGGCATTGGGATCGAAGAAAGGCGGCTGCAGGATCGCGGCCGGGAAGACGATCTCGACCATGCCGAAATTGGCATAGGCGTTCACTTCCATCGGGGTCATGCCCCATTCCCAGCGCTGCAGCGGCTTGCCGAGATGGGCGATATTGTCCTTGCGGCTCCATTCGTTCGCGCGCCACTCGTTGCCGAAAGCGTCGCCCTTTTCGATCTTGAGCGTGGCGTAATCGTGCCATTGCGACGGATAGCCGATCTTCGGCCGGAAAGCCGCCAGCTTGGCATGCGCCTTGACCTTGGTTTCCGCCGACATCCAGTCGAGCTTGTCGATCCGCGCGTTCATCGCCGCGATGACGTTCTTGACCAGCTGGTCGGCGGCCGCCTTGGTCGCGGGCGGGAAATATTGCTGGACGTACAATTTCGAGACGTCGTCCTCGAGCGCGCCGGTGGTGAACTCCACCCCGCGCTTCCAGCGCGCTTGCTGCTCGGGCGTGCCCGACAGCGTCTTGCCGTAGAAATTGAAATTCTCTTCGTCGAACGCCTTGGGCAGGACATCCGCATAATTGTCGAGGCTGCGGACGATCAACTGATCCTGCAGCACCGCCATCGGCGCTTCGGCAACCAGCTTGACGATCCCCGTGATCGCCGACGGCTGCGCCACCAGCAGCGTGTCGACCGGCGCCCCGATTCCCTTGAAATAGGTCGGGAAGTCGAAGCCCGGTGCCTTCGCCTGGAGGTCGACGACCGACATCTTGTTGTAGCGTTTATTGGCATCGCGGCTGTCGATCCGCGACCAGCTGACCGCGGCGATCTGCGTTTCCAGATCGACGATCGCCTTGGCCCGGGCATCGGCATTCGCTTCGCCCGCCAGGGTCAGCATCTTGGCGATATGCGCCTGATATCCGGTCTTTGCGTCGGCGAACTTGGGATCGCTGTAATAATCGCGGTCGGGCAACCCCAGCCCGCTTTGGCGCAAGCCCAGGATGTAGGTCTCGGGCGCCTTGTCGTCCTGACCGACGCCGGCCCCGAACGGCCCGCCTACCCCGCCCATCGACGCCTCAGCCAGCAATGCCGCATAACCGGCCTTGTCGGTCGACTTGATACGATCGAGCCATGGCTTGATCGGCGTCAGCCCCTTCGCCTCGATCGATCCGGTGTCGAGATAGGTGGCGTAGGCGGTGCCGATCTTCGAATTGGGATCCGTCGCGGCTTTCTCGAGAATGCCCCTGGTCCGCGATTCGGACAAATCGGCGAGCAGGTTGAACGCGCCGTAATTCGACTTGTCCGACGGGATCGGGGTGTTCTTCGCCCAGGTGCCGTTGGCGTAATTGTAGAAGCTGTCGCCCGGCGCGACCGACTTGTCCATGCCGGCTTCGTCCATCCCGAACGTGCCGAAGGTAGGCTTGGCCGACGACGCGGCCACGGTCTGCTGGGTGAACGCCGCGGCGCCGAGCGCCGTCGCCGCAAGAAGTGCGAACGCGAAGGGTTTCATGTTGGGAGGGTCCTTTCCGAAATGGGGGAGCGGACGCTCGCGCGACAAGCCGGAGCTGTCATGTTCCCCCATATTGATAGCGCGTGTTCTAGGGCGGTGACACGCCCAGTCAATCGCGTCAGCCGTGATCTCGCATGATACGGCCGGCATCGCGCTTCCACTCGCGCTCCTTGATATGCTCGCGCTTGTCGTGCGCCTTGCGCCCCTTCGCCAGGGCCAGTTCAACCTTGGCGCGGCCGCGCGCGTTGAAATAGACCGTAAGCGGGACCAGCGTCATGCCGTCGCGCGCCACCGCGCCATGCAGCTTGTTGATCTCGCGTGCATTGAGCAGCAATTTGCGCGGCCGCTTGGGCTCGTGGTTGAAGCGGTTGCCATGGCTGAATTCGGGAATGTTCGAATTGACCAGCCAGACGCCGCCATCGGCCAACACTTCGGCATAGCTTTCGGCGATCGACCCTTCGCCAGAGCGCAGGCTCTTCACTTCGGTTCCGGTCAGCGCGATCCCCGCCTCGAACGTTTGCTCGATGGCATAATCGAACCGCGCGCGCCGGTTCTCGGCGACGATCTTTTGCTTGTCGAACGTGAGGGGCTTGGGACGGGCCATGGGCCGGGCGATGTAGGGCCAGCCGCGCTCGAAAGAAAGGTCTAGTGAAAAGGCGGCTTCAGCGGATCGTCGCCGAAGCGATTAGGCCCGACCGTGCCCGGCAGGACCAGGAACACGATCATCATCACCAGGATCGCGAAGCCGAGGATATTGACCAACGACATCAGGGTCATCGACTGCATCGCCTGCTGGAATGCCGGATTGTTGAAGTCCGGCGGGCTGCCGGGTTTCGCCGCGGACATCGACGCCATCATCGAAAAATAACGGGGAAAGTACGACGCCATGAAGATCGGCGAGACGATCTGCATGGCGTAATAAGGCGCCGACCACCAACCCGAGCGGTCGCTGTCATGCAGCCGGCGCACGACCGCCGCCGCGGTCAGAACGAAGAACAGCACGGCGCTCACGACGGTCATCGTGATCATGTTCTGCATCATCGGCATCATCAGCTGAATCATCGCCTGCGGGTCGTTGTCGAACCGGTGCGGATCGCCCTGCATCATTGGCATCATCTGGTCGAACCACGACGTCATCAGCGGAATCATCGCGATCGCCATGACGACGAACTGGACGATATAGACGATCAGGATCCACAGCCAGAAGGGCTGACGATTCTCGCGCCCCTGAAAGTCGGCAATCCCGGTCAGATGACGCGTCAGCAGGTTCATGGCGAATACCCCCTCGCTATGTTGGATGAGCCTAGCGCAAGCGGGCGGGATTGAAAGTCTTTGTCCCCGGCTGGCGGTTTTCGCGGTTCATTCAGCGCCGGCATCCGACCGCCAAACCCCAGCTTTAGCACCGACTAGCGCATCTACATTGACCGTTTTATATCCTATCAAGATGATGGGAATAACGGATCGAGAGGGAAATGGTCGTCCCTCTGGCGAACGCCACCGTCAGACCCGCGGCTTTTGATGGGATGCAGCTTGCTCCGCGTAACCAACGGCTAAAGCGCGATGCAGGGCTGCGTGACGCCCGGCTTCGTTGTCCCCGAGTGAAGGGAATGAAACGATGCGATGTCATGATTCCAATTGTCCGATCGGCTGATCGACTGCTCCTGATCGCCTGACGACCACGCCGACCGGCAACGCCGGCGGCGCACGCCCGAATTCCATCGAATGCACGTGCCCTGCGGGGGCGCGGCCGGAGGCGATTGCCTGCGGCAAAGGGGACCCTTTCGTCTGATGACCAAGTATCTTTTCCTGACGTCTCTCAGCCTGACGGCGCTGGCGTCCGCCCTTCCGGCGACTGCCTTCGCCGACGATAAGGTGGCGCCGGCAGGCGCGACCAGCGCCGTCCCCAGCGCGGTTGCCGATACCGATGCCGATCCGGAAGGTGGCGGCGACATCGTCGTTACCGCACGGCGCCGGGCGGAAAGCGCACAGGACGTGCCGATCGCGCTCAGCGTGGTCGACGACAAGGCGCTTGCCGCGACCGGCAATTATTCGCTGGCGCAGATCCAGCAGCTGGTCCCCAGCCTCCAGGTGTTCAGCTTCAACCCGCGCAACACCAATGTGAACATCCGCGGGCTCGGGTCGAACGTCGCGCTGACCAATGATGGGCTGGAGAACGGCGTCGGCATCTATATCGACAATGTCTATTACGGTCGCGTCGGCCAGTCGCAGTTCGACCTGGTCGACCTGCAGCAAGTCGAAGTGCTGCGCGGACCCCAGGGGACGTTGTTCGGCAAGAACACGACAGCGGGCGCGATCAACATCACCACGCGCGCGCCGAGCTTCGATCCCGAACTGTCGGCCGAGGCATCGCTGGGCGACTATGGCTATCGCCAGTTTCGCGCCTCCGCCTCCGGCGCGCTGATCGGCGATGTCGTCGCCGCCCGGCTGAGCATCGCCGACACCAGGCGCGACGGTTTCCTGACTAACGTCCATGACGGCAGCGATTCGGCCAATTATTATAATTTCAGCCTGCGCGGACAGCTGCTGATCAAGCCGAGCGATCGCCTTTCGATCAAGTTGATCGGCGATTATTCGCACCAGAAACAGCACCATGTTCTCCAGGTCCTGTCAGGCTTCTTCGGGGCCTATGACGACGGTACGCCGATCGCCAACAACTTCCTCAATCGCACCAGCCGGGCCGGCTACACGCCCCTGCCCTTCACCCCCTTTGCGCGGCTCGGCGATTCAGACAGCCCCTACCACGCCAACATGAAGAGCTATGGCGCGTCGGGACAGGTCGACTGGGACCTCGGCGGCGCCGCTTTGACCTCGATCACTGCCTATCGCTGGTGGAATTGGGATCCGGCCAATGATGGTGACGCCACCGGCCTGCCGGTGGTGACAAAGTCGCAACAGGCCAATCACCAGCGCCAGTTCAGCCAGGAAGTGCGGCTGGCGTCAAAGGGTGACAATCGCATCGATTACGTCATCGGCGCTTATTATTTCTGGCAGATCGTCAAGGGAAATGGCGCAGTCGCTTATGGGTCGGCGGCGCCGAATTGGTACCTCCCGACCACCGCCGCGGCGGTCGCCAATGCCGCGCTAAACGGCTTTGAAGCGGATTCGATCTCGACGCCGACGACCCACAGCGCCGCGGTGTTCGGCCAGGCGACGTGGAACGCGACCAACCGCCTCAAGCTGACGCTGGGGTTGCGCTACACGCATGAGAAGAAAGAGGGTGCGTATAACCAGTTCTGGGTCGCGGGCACCGATCCCTCGACCCTGGCTCCGGCGGCCGGCGCCGCGGTGATCGCGATCCGCAACCAGTTCAACCCGGTCACCTCCTATTCGACCAGCTTCACCGACGACAGCGTCTCGCTGCTGGCCAATCTGTCGTACAAGATTGCGCCCGACGCACTAATCTATGCGACTTATTCGAGGGGATCGAAGTCCGGCGGCCTCAACCTCACATCGCTGCCGGCCGGCGTCACTCCCGATGTGCGGCCAGAGCGGGTCAATGCCTATGAAGTCGGGCTGAAGGCGCAAGCGCTCGACAAGCGGCTGACAGCGAACCTTGCCGCATTCTGGACCGACATATCCGATTACCAAACCGCGATCACCGAACCGGCGCCGGGCGGCCTCACGTATCGCCAATATATCTCCAACATTCCCAGCGTGCGATCGCGCGGCGCCGAAGCCGATCTCAGCTTCGCACCAACCCGCCTGGTCAGCCTCAATGCCTCGGCTTCCTATACCGACGCGGTCTATATCGATTACCCCAACGCACCGCAGGCGCCCGAGCGGCTCGACCTGGGATCGGTCCAGAGCCTCAGCGGCAAGCCGCTCGCCGGCGTTCCCAAGTTCACCTACACGCTGGGCGCCGATATTGCCCAACCGGTCGGCCGCATCGCCGGCCAGACGCTTCAATTCTACGGCCATGCCGATTTTGCGCATCGTTCGTCGTTGAACACATCGTCGACCAATTCGCGCTATGCCCAGGTGCCCGGTTATGGCGTGCTCAACGCGCGGATCGGCGTGCGGCCGGAAAGCGGCCGCTGGGACCTCTCGGTCTGGGCCCGAAATCTCACCAATACCGAATATTTTCAGACGCTTGCTGCCGCCAACACCGGCGTGATCACCGCGTTGCTCGGTGATCCGCGGACGGTCGGCGCCACGCTCCGCATCAAATTGTGAGGTGAACCATGGCTAGCCTGTTCCCGCCCCGACCACTGTCCTTCACCGCCCCGACCGACGACGCCGGGCCCGGCCGCCCGACCGCATGGCGCCTGATCGCCCTGTCGGCAGTCGCGGTACCGGTCGCGGCCGCCGGACTGCCGCTCGCGGTCTATCTGCCGCCAATCTACGTGCAGGATCACGGTCTGTCGCTCGGTGCGATCGGCCTGATCTTCCTGATCGGCCGGTTGTGGGACGCATTGCTCGATCCGCTGGTCGGCACGCTGAGCGATCGCACCCGCACCCGCTTCGGCCGACGGCGCCCGTGGATCGCCGGGGGTGGCCTGCTATTCGCGCTGGCGGCGGCGTTCCTGTTCTTTCCGCAGGGCCAAGTCTCGGTTGCCTATCTCGCCGCGACGTTGTTCGTCTTCTATCTCGGCTGGACCGCGATCCAGATTCCGCTGCTCGCCTGGTCGGGCGAGATTTCGGGCCGCTATCACGAGCGCACGCGCATCGCGACCTTCCAGACCGTGGTGACCGCATCGGCGCTGCTGCTGACCTTGATCTTGCCGACGATCGCCGACCAATGGCGGCCGGGGGACGGCAAGCTGAAACTCGCGTTGATGGGCGGGCTGGTGCTGGCGACGATCCTGCCCGGACTCGCGCTTACCCTGACCGCTTTCCCCGAGCAGCCGCTGCCCGACGCGCCGACACGCCGCCGTCCGATCGGCCAGGCGATCCGCACCGTGCTCGCCGATCCGTTGCTGCTGCGCGTGCTCGGCTCCGATTTCGCGGTGACGCTCGGCCAGAACATCCGTGCCTCGCTGATCGTCTTCTATGTCAGCTTCTTCATGCACCGGCCCGATTGGGCGGCGGGCCTGTTCCTGTTCCAGTTCGTGTTCGGAATCCTGGCCGGGCCGATCTGGCTCAGGATCGGCTACCGCCTGGGCAAGCACCGCACCGCGGTCACCGGCGAGATCGTCCAGGTCGTCGTCAATCTGGGCCTGCTGCTGGTAACGCCGGATCGCTTCGGCTTGCTGCTCGCATTGACCCTGGCGCAGGGGCTCGCCCAGGGTTCGGGCAATCTGATGCTCCGCGCGATCGTCGCCGATGTCGCCGACAAACACCGGCTCGACCATAAAGAGGACCGTACCGGGCTCTATTTCTCGGTGTTCAGCCTGGCCGGCAAAGCCGCCACCGCGGTCGCGGTCGGGATCGCCCTGCCGCTCGTATCCTGGCTCGGTTTCGACCCCAAGGCGGTCAACAGACCAGCCACGCTGCAGGGGCTCGCCATTGTCTTCGCGATCGGTCCCGCCATCGCCCACGCCTTTTCCGCCTGGCTCGTCAGCGGTTTTCCGCTCGACGAGGCGGCGCATGCCGAAGTCCGCCGCGCGCTGGACGCCCAGGGGGCAGCCCTCGCCCCTGCCGAATGATCCCCATCAACCCCGAAGGAGACGTGCCATGACCAATCTTACCCATGAATTCGTGAATGCGCGGGACGCCGACGCCCTGCTCGACATCGTGCCGGTCGCGGGCCGGATCGGCGCCGAAATCCGCGGCGTGAAGCTGTCCGGCCAGCTCGATCAGGTCGCCATCGCCGCGATCCGTGCGGCGCTGGTGCGCCACAAGGTGATCTTTTTTCGCGACCAGGATCATCTCGACGACGCCGCGCAGGAAGCGTTCGCGGAGAAATTCGGCAAGCCGATCGCGCACCCCACGGTGCCGGTTGTCGACGGCAGCAAATATCTGCTCGAGCTCGATTCGAAGGAAGGCTATGCGGCGTCCAGCTGGCATACCGACGTGACGTTCGTCGATGCCTATCCCGAAGCATCGATACTGCGCGCGATCACCATTCCCGAAGCCGGCGGCGACACGCTCTGGGCCAATGGCGTCACCGCCTATCAGGAATTACCCGAGAGCCTGCGCACGCTGGTCGACGGCCTCTGGGCGCTGCACACCAATCTCTATGACTATGCCGGCACGTTCGGCGCCGATCACAAGCGCGTCGAGGAATATCGCAAGGTCTTCGCCTCGACTGTCTACGAGACCGAGCACCCGGTCGTCCGCGTCCATCCGGAGTCGGGCGAACGCGCGCTACTGCTCGGTAATTTCGTCAAACAGTTCGTCGGGCTGAACGCGGCGGATTCGCAGCGGCTGTTCTCGATCTTGCAGGACCACATCACCAAGCCCGAAAACACCGTGCGCTGGCGTTGGAAGCCCAACGACGTGGCGATCTGGGACAATCGCGCGACCCAGCACCGCGCGATCGCCGATTTCGGCCCGCAGCGCCGCACGCTGCGCCGCGCGACTGTCGCCGGCGACGTGCCGGTGGCGATCGACGGCAGCCGCAGCAGGGTGATCAAACCCGAACAGGTCGCCGTCGCCGCCTGATCGACTTGGCTGGGGTAGCGGCCGCTGCCCCATCCTGGCGCCGCGTCCGTGTCACGCCGGACGCGGCGTCGAAATCATCATTGCCGGTTCAGAGCCCTGCCTTTGCCATCGCCTCATCGACCGCCGCGCGACTGGCGTCGTTAGCCTCGGTCATCGGCAGGCGGAGATGCATCGGCCATTGGGGCTTGATCTTGCCGACCGCATATTTGACCGGGCCGGGCGAGGCGTCGGTGAACATCGCGATGTGGAGCGGATAGAGGCGATCGTGGAGCGCCAGCGCCGTGGCATGGTCGCCTGCGGCCCAGGCGGCCTGGAATTCGGCGCACAAGCGCGGCGCGACGTTCGCGGTGACCGAAATGCAGCCGACTCCGCCCATCGCATTGAACGCCAGCCCGGTCTCGTCATTACCCGACAGCTGGACAAAATCTGGGCCGCAGCCCAGCCGCTGCTCCGTCACCCGGCCGAGGCTGCCGGTCGCGTCCTTCACGCCGATAAAGACCTCGGGGAACGCTTTGACGATCCGCGCCATCGTCGCCGGCTGGATGTCGGTAACGGTTCGTCCGGGCACGTTGTAGAGCACGATCGGCAGCGGCGTTTCGCGCGCGATTGCCTCGAAGTGGCGGAAAATGCCTTCCTGGCTCGGCCGGTTGTAATAAGGCGGCACCATCAACGCCGCATCGGCGCCGGCGGCCTTGGCGGCATGGACATTGGCGATCGCGACGCGGGTGTCGTTCGACCCGGCACCGGCCAGCACCGGCACGCGGCGATTGGCCTGCTCAGCGCAGACGCGCACCGCATAGAAGTGCTCGTCATAGGTCAGCGTCGCCGCCTCGCCGGTCGTCCCGACCGGCACCAGTCCGGCCGATCCCTCGGTAATTTGCCACTCGACGAGTTCGCGATAGGCGTCCTCGGCGAAGGCGCCATCCGCCGCGAACGGCGTGACCAGAGCGGGGATCGAACCCGAAAACATGCTTAAACGCTCCCGCGTGGCGGCGATCCGCCGCTTTTTCGTTGTTTTATATCCTGACAGATAGGGCGCGAGAGCATATCCTGTCCACATGCTTGCGTCGTTGTTCAAAAGCGGGATCGCCGCCGCCGCCCTTTCGGGGATGGCGGCGACGGGTATGGCGTTCCAGGATCAGCTCGAATGGGCCAAGTCCAAATTGATGGGCGCGCCCAGCGCCGACCCCAAATCGGTCAGCGCCTTGTCGGCGGCGATCACCGAATGGCGTTCGCTCAGGCAGACCAATAGTGCGCCGTTCGAAAGCTATGCGCGTTTCCTGCTCGTGCATCCGGGATGGCCGGGCGATGTCGCGATGCGCCGCGCCGCCGAAGCGTCGCTGGCCACACCCGGTTGGTCGCCGTCGACCGCGGTCGCATTCTTCCGGGTTTATCCGCCGCAGACGGGGGCCTCCTGGGTCCGTTTCGCCGAGGCACTGACCGCGACCGGTTCGATGGAGGATGCGCGGACGGCCGCGCGCAATGCCTGGGCGCAAGGCAGCCTGACTCCGACGGACGAGAGCAAGGTGCTGGCGACCTGGCCGGATGCGCTGCTGTCCAAGGACCAGGACGTGCGGATGGACCAGCTACTGTGGCAGGGCCAGACCGCTGCCGCGGCTCGCCAGCTCGCGCTCACCAGCGCCGCGCGACGCCCGCTGTTCGCGGCGCGACTGGCGCTGCGCACCAACGCCCCTGATGCCGGCAATGCCGATGCGATCGGCGCCGGCGACCCTGGCTATCTCGCGGACAAGGCGATCTGGCTGAGCAATACGGGCGCCTCCGCATCGGCGCGCGCGCTGCTTGCCCGCCGGCACGATTTCTCGAGCCCTCCGCTCGATGTCGACCGCTGGTTCGACCTGCTGTTGCGCAATGCCCGCGCCGCCGTGGAGGCCGGCGACTATTCGACCGCGTACAATATCGCGAGCCAGGTCGACGACGCTTATCCCACCGGCACCGACATCGCGCTTCGTCCTCTTGCCGAGCGCGACCCCTATACCGACCTGGTCTGGCTCGCTGGGCAGACCGCGCTCAAGCGGCTGGGCCGTCCGTCTGATGCGATCGGCATGTTCGTCCGCTATACCGGCGGCTCGCGATCGACCGCGCTCAAGTCGAAAGGCTTCTATTGGGCGGGCCGCGCCGCGCAGGCCGCGCGGCAGAACGACGAAGCGACTCGCAACCTCACCGCGGCGGCGCGCTATGGAGATCAATTCTACGGCCAATTGGCGGCCGAGCGCCTGGGCCAGCCGCTTTTGGCCCCAGCCGAGCCGACGCCGCCACCGATTCCGCCCGCCGAGCGCTTGGCCTTTTACAATAACGAAGTGGTCCGCGCGGCGCAGTTCCTCGGCACGGTTGGCGCGCATGAGGATCAGAGCCTGTTCCTGCGCCAGATCGCCAACCTCGCGACCACCGTCGACGATCACACGCTAGCCGACGAATTGGCCAGAACGCTCGGACGCCCTGATCTCTCGGTGATGGTCGGGCGTAGCGCGCTATTGAACGGCGTCACCGATTATTCCCGCTCGGGATTCCCGACGGTCAATATCCCGGCGTCGTCGACGTCGAACTGGACGATGGCGCATGCCATCATGCGCCAGGAAAGCCAGTTCGACCGTTCGTTGATCAGCCGCGCCGGCGCGCGCGGGATGATGCAGCTGATGAACGGCACCGCGCGCGAACAGGCGGGCAAGCTCGGCCTCGCCTGGGACCAGGGCATGCTGCTCAGCAGCACCGACTATAATATCCAGCTCGGCACCGCCTATTTTCAGCGACTCTACAATCAATATGGCAGCTACCCGCTGGCGATCGCCGCCTATAATGCCGGCGCCGGCAACGTGAACAAATGGCTGGCGGCGAACGGCGACCCGCGCACCGGCGCGGTCGACTGGATCGACTGGATCGAAGCGATCCCGTTCGACGAGACCAAGCGCTATGTCCAGCACGTACTCGAAAACGCGGTTGTCTATGATCTGATCAATCCGCAACGCGCGCTGTCGACCGGCAATGCGCGGCTGAGCTGGTATATCGGCAACAAGCGACCTGGTTAGGCGTGGTCGTCACACCGCAATCTATCCGTCATCCCAGCGAAAGCTGGGATCTCAGGCGACGGCGCAATACGGCTTGAGACCCCAGCTTGCGCTGGGGTGACGGGGGAAGTTTGGCTGGGGTGACGGAGGGTGTTTCGCCCGGGCGACGGATAGGGCTATCGAGACGCGGTGAACGATCGACCCAATTACATAACCCCCGCCGGCTTCGCTGCATTGCGTGCCGAATATGAGCAGCTCTTCACCGAGGAACGGCCCAGGCTGGTCGAAACGATCGCCTGGGCGGCCGGCAATGGCGATCGCTCGGAGAATGGCGACTATATCTACGGCCGCAAACGGCTGCGTGAGATCGATCGCCGGCTGGGCTGGCTGTCGAAGCGGATGAAAGCGGCGAAGGTGGTCGATCCGGCGCAACAGCCCGATACCAGCCGCGCCTGGTTCGGCTGCACGATCACCGTCGCCGACGAGGACGACAACCGACGCGTTCTGACTCTGGTCGGCGACGATGAGGCCGACGCCGGCAAGGGCCTGATCGGTTGGAGCGCGCCACTTGCGCGCGCCTTGCGGGGAGCCGCGGTCGGCGACCTGCGTCGCGTGACCTTGCCCGCGGGCGAAAAGGAATATGAAGTGATAGCGGTCAGCTATCCCTCCGCCGATGCGACCAAAAGTAGCAGCAGAACGTAACGGACCGTTTCTTGCGCGTGGCTGGTCGGTGATCGTGATAGGCTCTAGATCGGTCGCGTAACGAACAGGAGGTCATCCATGCCCATTCCCGCCAGTTGGTCGTCTCAACTCCAATCGCTGCTGCGTATCGTCACCGCGCTCGGCTTCATGCAGCACGGCGTGTCCAAGTTCTTCGGTATCCCGCCCTTCCCCATGCCGCTCAATCCATTGCTCTACGCCGCGGGTACGCTCGAGCTGGTGGGTGGCGGGCTGTTCCTGCTCGGCCTGTTCACGCGGCCGGTCGCATTCGTTTTGTCAGGCATGATGGCGGTCGCTTATTTCATGGCGCACGCCCCCAAGAGCTTCTTTCCGGTGGTCAATGGCGGCGAGCCGGCAATGCTCTACGCCTTCATCTTCCTCTTCTTCGCCGCGGCGGGTGCCGGATCATGGAGTCTCGACGCGCTGCGCAACCGGCCGGCTACGCAATAACCTCACCTGTGCGGGCGTGATTGCGCTGGCCGCATCGCGCCCGCTACACCGGCGCCATGACCGACGAGACTCATGCCCGTAACATCGCGTTGCTGATTGACGCGGACAATGCCTCGTCGAGCACGCTCGATCCGGTGCTGACGATCCTGGCCGAACTCGGCACCGTCAATATCCGCCGCGTCTACGGCAATTGGTCCAAGCCCGCGCTTAAAGGCTGGCGCGACCAGACGGTCCGCTACGGGATCGAGCCGCAGCAGCAATTCGACCTGACCAAGGGCAAGAACGCGACCGACATGAAGATGACGATCGACGCGATGGACCTGCTCTATCGCGGCCGCGTCCATGGCTTTGGTATCATGTCGTCGGATTCCGATTTCATGCCGCTGGCGATGCGGATCCGGCAGGACGGCCTGCCCGTCTACGGGTTCGGCACGTCCAAGACTCCCGAAGCGTTCCGTCAGGCTTGTACCCGCTATATCGACGTCACCGCGCTCCGCCAGGCTCCCGCTCCGGAGACCATCCACAGCAGCCAGGCTGCCGCCGGCAATGGCAAGGCGGAGATGGACCCGGAACTGCTCAAGCTTCTGGTCGATGCCTATGACGCGGTGAAACGCGACGAGCGTGGGTTCGTCAATCTGTCCGAACTCGGCGAGCGGGCGGGCAACCGTTCGAGCTTCGACGCGCGCAATTATGGCTATAAGCGCCTCTCCGACCTGATCGAGGCGGTGCCCAATTTCCAGACGGAGCGCCGCGACGGCGGCCGCATCTACGTCAAGCGGGTGCGCTAGCCGGCGCGTTCCAGCTTCATCCGCGAGATCAGGGTCAGCCCACCGGCCGCCGCGCGCGCATCGCCTGGGCGAGCGTCCCCTCGTCGAGATAATCGAGCTCGCCACCGACCGGCAGGCCGTGCGCCAGCTGCGTAAGCCGCACCGGAAACCGCTCGATCCGCTCGGCGATGTAATGCGCGGTGGTCTGCCCTTCGAGCGTGGCGTTCATCGCCAGCACGACTTCGTCGATCCCGCCCGCTTCGACCCGGCCGACCAATTTGGCGATCGCCAGATCCTCCGGCCGCACGCCGTCGAGCGCCGACAACCGGCCGCCCAGCACGTGGTAGCGCCCCGGGAACAGCCGCGAGCGTTCGAGCGCCCAGAGGTCGGCGACTTCCTCGACCACGCACAAAGACCGCTGGTCGCGGCGCGGATCGGCGCAGACCGCGCACGGATCGCTGGTATCGACATTGCCGCAGGTCGAGCAGGTCGCGAGCTTCTGGTCCACAGCCTCCAGCGCGGCAAGCAATGGCCCCAATGCCGCCTCGCGTTTCTTGAGCAGATGGAGCACCGCGCGGCGCGCCGAGCGGGGCCCGAGTCCGGGGAGCCGGGCCAGCGCTTGAGTCAGCGCTTCGATTTCCTGCGATGCCATGGGGAACAAATAGGGGGTTGCGTGCCCCCCTGCCAAGGGGCGAAAGGCGTGGCCCATGCGGATCGTCTTCATGGGAACCCCCGATTTCGCCGTTCCGGTGCTCGATGCCCTGATCGGCGCCGGTCACGACATCGTGGCGGCATACAGCCAGCCGCCCCGTGCCGGCGGGCGGCGGGGGAAGGCGCTGACCCCCTCGCCTGTCCAGGCGCGCGCGGAGACTTTGGGGATCGAGGTGCGCACGCCGCTGTCTTTTCGGAAAGAACCGGGCGCGGTCGAGGCTTTCGCGGCGCTGGCGGCCGATGTCGCGGTCGTCGCGGCTTATGGGCTGATCCTGCCGCAAGCCCTGCTCGATGCGCCGCGGCTCGGCTGTCTCAACGTTCACGGCTCGCTGCTGCCGCGCTGGCGTGGCGCCGCGCCGATCCAGCGCGCGATCCTGGCGGGCGATATCGAAACCGGCGTCGGCATCATGCAGATGGAGGCCGGACTCGATACCGGGCCGGTGCTGCTCGAAGAGCGTACGCCGATCGATGGCAAGACGTCAGCTATCCTCTCGGCCGAGCTGGCGGCGATGGGCGCACGGTTGATGGTGCGCGTGCTCTACGACATCCATGCCTTCCCGCCGCGTGCACAGTCCGAGGAGGGTGTCACCTACGCGTCGAAGATCGACAAGGCCGAGGCGCGGATCGACTTCAACCGTTCCGCCATCGAGGTCGAACGCCAGATCCGCGCGTTCAACCCGGCGCCGGGCGCCTATCTCGAACATGCCGGCGAGCGCATCAAGGTGCTCAGCGCTGCCGTCATGGAGCTGTCGGGTGCGCCGGGCGAAGTTCTCGACGGCCAGCTGACCATCGCCTGCGGTAAAGGCGCAATCCGTCCGCTTGCGGTGCAGCGCGCCGGACGCGGTGTCTTGACGTCAAACGAACTTTTGCGCGGCTTTTCCATCGACATAGGCACGCGCCTGTGACGCGGTTCGCGCTGACGGTCGAATATGACGGCCGTCCCTTCATGGGCTGGCAGCGGCAGGATCATGGGCCCAGCGTTCAAGCGGCGATCGAGCGCGCGGCCAAGGAAATCCTGCAGGAAGACGTCACCGTCCATGCCGCCGGGCGTACCGATGCCGGCGTCCACGCGCTCGGCATGCGCGCACACCTTGACGTCACGCGGGCGATCACACCGTTTCGCTTGATGGAGGCGCTCAACGCGCGGCTGAGGCCCGATCCGGTGGCAATCCTTGATTGCGCAATCGTGCCGGACGATTGGCATGCGCGCTTCTCGTGCCTCGCCCGGCATTACGAATATCGCATCATCTGCCGTCGTGCGCCGCTGACCTGGGAAAAGGGGCTGGCGTGGCGCGTCCCGCAAGAACTTGACGCCGCGGCGATGCGCGATGCCGCGCAAATATTGGTCGGGCGGCATGACTTCACCACCTTCCGTTCAGCACATTGCCAGTCGGACAGCCCGATCAAGACGCTCGACCGCCTCGACGTCGTGCGCGACGGGGCGCGGATCGGCGTCTTCGCCTCGGCGCGATCGTTCCTCCATCATCAGGTGCGGTCGATGGTCGGGTGTCTGGAACTGGTCGGCCAGGGGAAGTGGTCAAGGCAAGACCTTGAAATCGCGCTTAAAGCCGCCGATCGCGCCGCCCTCGGGTTCAACGCACCACCCGATGGCCTCTATTTTCTTCGCGCCGACTATCCGGCGGCCTGATCGCCTGTCTTACGCATCCCCGGCGAAGGCCGGGGTCCAGCTTCGGCGCATTCGAGACGGCGTCCCTCCATTGAGAATCCATTGCGACTGGGCCCCGGCCTTCGCCGGGGATGCGTGTCTCGTTAGCGGCGTGGTCTGGCCGGTCACCGGCTGAACCGTGCCGCAAGCTCAACGTGGGTCGACCAGCGGAATTGGCCGACCGGCTGTATCCAGTCGAGGCGATAGCCCCCTTCGCAGATTATCTGAGCATCGCGCGCGAAACTACTGGGATTGCATGACACATAGGCAATTACCGGCGTCGTCGCCAGCGCCAGCCCGGCCGCCTGGTCTCGCGCGCCTGCACGCGGCGGATCGAGGACCACGGCACCAAATCGTCCGAGCTCCTCGACCGTCAGCGGGCGGCGATAGAGATCGCGATGGTCGGCGAACACCTGCCGCCCCGCACGCCCGGCGGCGGCCTTCAGTGACATTATGGCGTCACGCCCTGCTTCGGCGGCATAGACTCGCGCCGGCGCCAGCGAGAGCGTGAAGGTGCCGAGCCCGGTGAACAAGTCCGCGACCGTGCCTGCCTGTCCCGCCGCTTCGCGCACCGCGGCGGTCAGCGCCGCTTCGCCGTCGCGCGTCGCCTGGAGGAAACTGCCTGGCGGGAACGGCACGGCGACCTCGCCCAAGGTGATGGTGACGGGATCTGGCTCCCACCGCGTCTCGGGTCCCATGCCGTCATCGGTCGCGAAGCGGGCGACGTTGTTCTGCTGGCAGAAGGCGATGATCGCTTCCGCCGCTTCGAGTCCGTCGAAACTCGCGCCGATCAGCAATTCCACGCCCTGATCGCATGACGTCATCTGGATGTCGGCCCGGCGGCGTTTCAATCCCAGTCGTGCCAGCAGCTTGCGCAATGGTGCCACCAGGGCGAATAATTCCGGCGCAAGTATGTGGCATTCCTGGATATCGACGATCGCATGGCTACCCGCTTCGGCGAAGCCGAGACGAACGCGACCGCCCTTCGCTTCGGCGTGGAGCGAGGCCCGGCGACGCGTCCTGGGTGGCGAGAGGATCGGCGCGCGGATGTCGGTTTCGAGTTCGTGCGCGGCTAGTGCGCCCGCGATGCGGTCGGTGATGAACCGCGCATAGCTCGCATCGTCGAGATGCTGGAGTTGGCACCCGCCGCAGGTCGGGAAATGACGGCAAGGCGGCGCCTGGTGATGCGGGCCAGGCGTGACCGAGCCATCGGCATTGAGCACATCGCCCGGTGCCGCCAGTGCCGCATGACGTCCATCCGCCGTGACGCCCTCGCCACGCGCGGCGACGCGAATGATCGTGTCGATAGTCATCGCAGGCACTCCGCGATTGCGCGCGGCAGGCAGGGGATCAGATCGTCGGCGGCAAAAGCCGGCCCTGCGAGTTGCGCAGCCCGGCCGTGAAGCCAGACGGCCGCCTCAGCCGCTGCGAGCGGCGCCACGCCTCCGGCCAGACGCGCGCCGAGCAAGCCGGCGAGCACGTCGCCGGTGCCCGCCGTGGACAACCAGGGCGATCCGCCAACATAGACCCGCACATCGCCTTGAGGCGTGGCAATGACCGTGTCGGCGCCCTTGTGCACGATGACCGCTCGGGCTTCAGCCGCGGCCGCCAGCGTGCGATCGATCTTGCTACCCTCCCCTTCACCGAACATCCGGTCGAACTCGCCGCTATGCGGGGTCAGGCAGGTCGGCGCCGCTCGATTCCGTAACCGGCCGACATCGCGCCCGATCAGACTCAGCGCATCGCCATCGAGCACCAGCGGCCGTGCCGAAGCAATCGCCGCGTCGAGCCTCGCGCTCGCATCGTCGTCACGACCCAGCCCCGGCCCGATCACCACCGCGCCGGTGCGTTCGTCCTCGAGCAGCGTGTCGAACTCCGCGATTGGCCGATGGACGATTGCGTTCGGTCCCTGGCCGTCATCTTCGCCGACCCGCACGACGTAACCGGCGCCGCCATGAAGCGCCGCGTTCGACGCGAGCCTGGCGGCGCCACGCATGCGGCCTTCCAGGACAGCGACCAGGCCGCGGGTGTATTTCTGGCTGCGTGAGCCGGGGTCGCTCAGCCGAGGCGCCGCGACCGTCCGCCAGACCGTTGCGATCGGAATGCCGATATCGTCGAGCAGGACGTGGCCGCAACGATCGAGACCGTCGCCGAGTAGATGTGCGGGCTTGAGCGCGCCAAGGGCAAGCGTGACCGTGGCGCCGACCGCACCCAGGTCTCGACCCAGATCGGTGTCCATGCCCGAGGGGAGATCGATGGCGAGCGTGAAGTGGGCCGCGCTCACCAACCGCTGCAAATGGCCGACCACATCGTGCGCCAGCGGGCGCGTCAGGCCCGTTCCGAATAGCCCATCTACAAGGATTGGCCGCGCCGGCGCATCGGCAAGGTCGATAACCGCGCCACTCCATTTAGCGCGCATCGCGGCGGCAGCGCCTTCCTTCGCCCCACCAAGGGCAGCGACCATGACGTCATACCCGCTCTTGGCCAGCAGGCGCGCGGCAACCCAGGCATCGCCGCCATTATTGCCGGGACCGGCCAGCACCAGCACCGGCCGCCCCATCGCAAAGCGAGCCGTCTCGCGCGCCACGGCCGCCCCGGCGCGTTCCATCAACTCGGATTGTGGAACGCCGGCGGCGAACACCGCTTCTTCCGCCGCGCGCATTGCGGCGGCGGTGACGATCGGTAAGCCTTCAATCGGAATCATTTGGGGCTATTAGCGCCCTTGCCCTTCATCGTCGCGGGCAAACGGAAGCGGTCGCCGCCGATCGCCACTTCGATCTGATGATCGGCGACGATCGTGACCTTTGCCGCCTCGGCGCCATCGGCCGCGACCACACCGCGCCCGTCCTTGACGACCAACAGGCGGCGGAATCCACCGTCGGGCTTGTGCACGGTCAGGATAAGCCCCTCGGTCGATTGCACGCGATCGAGCGTGCATTGGCGCGAGAAAGCGGCATTGCCGGCGGGCGCGCAGACGATGCGGCCATCGTCCTCGGCATCCGAGCTCGCCTGGGCGAGCGCGTTGTCGAACTCGCTATTGCCGTTGCCGGCCGACGAACGCGGGTCGGCTGAACAGGCGGCGAGAATCAAGCCAATCGTGAGCGCGCTAGATATCCGCGTAAACATGAGTTTCGGCCGCCGCTCCTGGATGGGTCACGGCACCCTTATAGGCAGGGCCGACATTCTGCGCATAGCGCCACAAAGCGCCCGACCCATAATCGGACACACGCGCTTTCCACGCCTTGCGGCGCTCGGCCAGCACATCTTCCGCGATGTCGAGATCGATCGTACCCGCCTCGGCGTCGATGCGGATCATGTCGCCATCCTCGACCAGCGCGATCGGGCCGCACTCGGCGGCCTCAGGCCCGACATGGCCGATGCAGAAGCCGCGCGTCGCGCCCGAAAAGCGCCCGTCGGTGATCAGCGCCACCTTCTCGCCCATACCCTGGCCGTATAGAGCCGCGGTGGTCGATAGCATCTCGCGCATGCCCGGGCCGCCCTTGGGACCCTCGTAACGGATGACGATCACTTCGCCTTCGTTGATCTGGCGCGCCTCGACCGCGGCGAAACACTCTTCCTCGCAATCGAACACACGGGCCGGACCGGCGAATTGCAAATGGTGGAGGCCGGCGACCTTCACGATCGCACCTTCGGGCGCCAGCGTGCCGCGCAGCCCGACGACACCGCCGGTCGGCGTGATCGGCGTCTTGGCGTCATAGATGACCTTCTGGCCGGGGTTCCAGGTCACCTGGTCGATATTTTCGCCCAGCGTCTTGCCGGTCACGGTCAGGCAGTCGCCATGCAGGAAGCCTTCGGCGAGCAGCGTCTTCATCAGCATGTAGACACCGCCGGCATCGTACATGTCGCGCGCGACATATTGGCCGCCCGGCTGCAGGTCGGCGCAATAAGGCGTGGTCTTGAAGATCTCGGCGACGTCGAACAGGTCGAACTCGATCCCGGCCTCATGCGCCATTGCCGGCAAGTGTAGCGCGCCGTTGGTCGATCCGCCGGTCGCAGCGACGATCCGCGCGGCATTCTCGAATGCTTCGCGAGTACAGATGTCACGCGGGCGGATATTCTTCGCCAACAATTCCATTACCTGGGCGCCGGCAGACACCGCAATCTGTTCGCGCGTCGTGTAAGGAGCCGGAACCATATTGCTGTTCGGCAAGGATAATCCGATCGCTTCGCCGACACAGGCCATGGTGTTGGCGGTATATTGTCCGCCGCACGCGCCATGCCCCGGACAAGCGACGCGTTCGAGCTCATGGACCTCCGACAGCGGGCAATTGCCGGCGGCATAGCGGCCGACCACCTCGAACACGTCCTTCACCGTGACGTCACGATCGTGGAAACGGCCGGGCAGGATCGATCCGCCATAGACGAAGATCGACGGGATATTGAGGCGGAGCATCGCCATCATCATGCCGGGCAGCGATTTGTCGCACCCGGCAAATCCGACCAGCGCGTCATAGCAATGGCCGCGCACCGACAGTTCGACCGAATCGGCGATGACCTCGCGGCTGACCAACGACGCCTTCATCCCCTGATGCCCCATGGCGATGCCGTCGGTCACGGTGATCGTGTTGAAGCGCCGCGGCATGCCGCCGCCCTGCTCCACGCCGCGCCGCGCCGCGTCGGCCTGCGCGTCGAGCGTGGTGTTGCACGGCGCCGAATCGTTGCCGGCCGAGGCGAGCGCGACGAACGGACGCGCAATCTCTTCCTCCGTCAGCCCCATGGCGTAATAATAGCTGCGGTGAGGGGCGCGCTCCGGGCCGACCGAGACGTGGCGGCTGGGGAGCTTTGATTTGTCGAATATGTGGGTCATGGCGCGACGCCTATGTCGCGAGAAGGCCCGTTTGCGCAAGACTATTGCGTAAGTTGGTGAGGCGGGGAGCGGCCGAAGCCGCTCCCACGACCGATGACGTCCGGTTTTAACCGGAGACCATGCGCGGGCGCGGCGTGGAGACGGACCTGCGTGGCCGTCCCCCTGCAAGTTGGGGGCCAGTTGAGGACTCGCGCGGCTGACGATGGTTAAGCGCGGTTCGGCGGTCCCGCCATGGCACGCAAATCTGTCATGCGAGTGTCGATTCGAGACACCACCAATCGGGTCGGGCGCTCCTGATCGCCTGCGCGGCGGCGACGCGTGCAGCCTCGTCGGCGAACAAGGCGAAGCAGGTGGCGCCCGAGCCGGACATACGGGCGAGGATGACGCCAGGTTGGGTAGCGAGCAGGTCGATCACCGATCCTATGATTGGGGCCACAGCCCGTGCCGGTTTTTCAAGATCGTTGCGCCCTTCGATAGCTGCCTTCAACCATCCCGTCATGCCGGGCTCGTCCCGGCATCCACCGTGCAACACAGCCCCGGAGCTGGGGGTTTGCGGCACGGTGGACCACGGCACAAGGCCGGGGTGACGGAGAGGTAGAGGGCCACGATCGACACCGTCCCAGCCCCTGAAGACGGCTGCGGTCGAAACGCCGACTCCCGGATTGACCAGCAGGACGGGCGTGCCGGCCAGGCCTTCGATCGGTTTCAACTGCTCGCCCCGGCCGCCGCCGATCGCGCTCTGTCCGAGCAGGCACGCCGGCACGTCCGAGCCCAACCCAAGCGCGATGTCAGCCAAGGTCGACGGGTCGATGTCCTTCAACCGCGCCAGCGCGCGCAACGTCGCCGCCGCATCAGCCGACCCTCCCCCGATCCCCGACGCGACCGGCAGATGCTTGTCGAGCGTTATCGCGAGCGGGGGTAGCGGCCCGTGTGCCGCGGCAAACGCGTCGCGCGCGGCCAGGACGAGATTGTTGCCCTCACCCCTCAGCCCCTCGGCGAACGGCCCAGTCAGCGCGAAGCTGTCGCGATCGGCCTCCTCGATGGACACCGTGTCGCCGTCGCGCAGGAACGCGAACAATGTCTCGATCTCGTGATAGCCATCGGCGCGCCGGGCGCGGACGTGGAGCGCGAGATTGATCTTGGCCGGAGCCGCTTCGACGATTTTCACGAGCGCGTCGTGGCCGGGCCGTTGAGGATCTTGGCGTCGAGCCGCCGGGTCGCGTCCGGCTTTGCCACCACGCGCGCCGCTTTCCAGGCGTAACGCGCTTCATAACGGCGCCCGACCGCCCAATAGACGTCACCCAGATGCTCGGCGATCTCGGCGTCGGCAGGGGCCGCTGCCCCGGCCGATTCGAGTAGCGGCAATGCGCGGTCGGCGTCGCCGCGCCGGAAATAGGCCCAGCCGAGCGAATCGGCGATGGCCGGCTGGTTCGGCGCCAGAGCATTGGCTTTTTCGAGCATGGCCAGCGCGCGCACCGCGTCGCCGCCATGCTCGATCAGCGAATAGCCGTAATAATTGAGCGCGACCGCCTGGTCGGGACCCAAGGCTACCGCGCGTTCGAGCGCGGCCCGGGCGAGTTCCCACCGCCCGGCCTTGTCGTATGCGGAGCCGATCTGCAGCCAGACCGTCCAGCCGGCATCGTCGCCCAGCCTGTCGCGCGCCTTCTCATAGGCTACCGCCGCTTCGAGCGGGCGGTTCGCGATCAGCAGCATGTTGCCATAATGCTCGGCGCTGTCGGCATCGCCGTCGGGCGCCTCGGCAAGCGCTTTGGCGGCGGCGATTGCTTCCGGCATGTCGTCCTTGGCGCGCAGCACCTCGACGCGGATCGACTGCGCCAGCGCGTTATAGGCCGTGCCCGGCGCGATCTCGCCCAGCACGGTCAGCGCGCGGTCGTGCGCGCCCTGCCGTTCCAGTGCCGCGGCGAGCAACAGGCGGGCGCGGCCGTCCTCGGGATCGAGGATCAGCGCCGAGCGCGTCAATGTGATTGCGATTGGAGTCGTGCCGGGATCGGTCAGGTCGGCGGCGACGCGCGTGTAGAGCCGCGCGATACCGATCATCGGTGTCGCCTTGACCGCGCGAAGATGGCTCCGCACCGTCGCCACTTCGGGATCGGAGCCGCCGAGCAAGTCGCTCGCGAGCGCGTCATTGCCCTGCCCCATCAACAATTCCGCCGCCGAATAGCGCAAATCCAGTCCGCCGCTGCTGCCGCGCAATTCCGCCGACAGCGCCTTGGCGGCAGCCGGAATATCGTTCCGCGCGATCAGGATCAGCGCACGCTGTTCGAGCAGGATATGGCTGATCGCGCCGGTACGTCCGGTCGCCGCGAGTCCTGCGGTCGGGTCGCCGCCGCGGCCGAAGTCCTGCCAGGCACGGACCGCGGGCACGAAGAAATCGAACGGCGTCTTGTCGAGCGACGCCAACGCCTTGTCGACGGCGGCGGGGCTGCCGCTCTTTACCGCGTCGGCGAGCAGCAGCAGCTTGGCATCGTTCGGCGCATCGCTGCCCAAGGCCGCCACGGCGCGCCGCGCGAGCACCAGGTCGCCCGCCGCCATCGCCTGGCGAAACGCGCGATTGGCGACGGTCGGGTCGCCGGGAGCATTGGTCAGCGCAATGCCATATTGCTGGGCAGCGACGCCGACATTGCCGTTCGCCGCCGCGATCCGGGCGCGGCCGAACGCGCCATAATCGTCGGCCTGCGCGCTTGCGGGAAGGAACGCAGACGCCAGCGCGGCGCAGGCGACAAAAGCGGGCTTACATATTGGGATAGTTCGGTCCTCCGCCGCCCTCCGGCACCACCCAGACGATATTCTGGGTCGGGTCCTTGATGTCGCATGTCTTGCAGTGGACGCAATTCTGCGCGTTGATCACGAAGCGCGGATTGCCCTCTTCCTGGCCGACGATCTCATAAACGCCCGCCGGGCAATAACGCTGCGCCGGCTCGTCATACATCGGCAGGTCGTACTCGACCGGGATGTTGGGGTCCTTCAGCGTCAGGTGGACCGGCTGGTCCTCCTCGTGATTGGTGTTCGACAGGAACACCGAGGACAGGCGGTCGAAGGTCAGCACGCCGTCGGGCTTGGGATAGTCGATCGGCGTGACCAGATCCTTGCGCCAGAGCGTCGTGTTGTCGGGGTGGTGCTTCATCGTGAACGGCATTTTGATGCCGAAGCTCTCGATCCACATGTTGATGCCCGCCAGGATCGTGCCGATGAACTCGCCATGCTTCTCGACGAGCGGGAGCACGTTGCGGACGACCGACAGTTCCTTCTTCACCCAGCTCTTGTCATAGGCCTCGGGATAAGCGGCCAGCTCGTCGCCTTCGCGTCCGGCCTGCACCGCCTCGAATGCCGCCTCGGCGGCCATCATTCCCGATTTCATCGCGGTGTGCGTACCCTTGATCCGCGGCACGTTGAGGAATCCCGCGCTGTCGCCGATCAGCGCCGCGCCGGGCATCACCAGCTTCGGCACCGCCTGATAGCCGCCATCCGAAATCGCCCGCGCGCCATAAGAAACCCGCTTCGCGCCCTTCAGGATCTCGGCAATCGCCGGATGCGTCTTCCAGCGCTGCATTTCCTGGAACGGCGAGACATAGGGATTGGAATAATTGAGCCAGGTGACGAAGCCGAGAGCAACCTGGCCGTTCGCCTGATGATAGAGGAACCCGCCCCCGTCCGAGCCGCTTTCGCTGAGCGGCCATCCCTGGGTGTGGATGACTCGGCCGGGCTGGTGCAGTTCGGGATCGATGTCCCACAATTCCTTGATGCCGAGGCCATAGACCTGCGGTTCGCAATCGGCGCGCAGATCGAACCGGTCGACCAGTTGGCGAGTCAGATGTCCGCGCGCGCCTTCCGAGAAGAAGGTGTATTTGGCGTGGAGTTCGAGGCCGGGCTGGTAATCGGGCTTGTGCGATCCGTCGCGCGCGACCCCCATGTCGCCGGTCGCGACGCCCTTCACCGTTCCGTCGTCGCTGTAGAGGATCTCGGCCGCGGCGAAACCGGGGAAGATTTCGACGCCGAGTTCCTCGGCCTGCCCCGCCAACCAGCGGCACAGATTGCCCAGACTCCCGGTATAGGTGCCCTTGTTGTGCATGAAGCCGGGCGTGAACAGATGCGGCATCCCGAACCGCTTTTTCTTCGTCAGGATCCAGTGCTGATTGTCGGTGACCGGCGTCTCGGCCATCGGACAGCCCGTGTCGCGCCAGTCGGGGATCAGTTCGTCCAGGCTGCGCGGATCGACTACCGCACCCGACAGGATGTGCGCACCGACTTCGGAGCCCTTTTCGAGCACGCAGACCGAAATCTCTGCCCCCTTTTCGGTCGCGAGCTGTTTCAGGCGGATTGCCGCCGACAGGCCCGCCGGCCCGGCGCCGACGATTACCACGTCGTACGGCATCGACTCGCGTTCGCTCATCCCTTTTCCTCCCTTGGGACCTTTTTGTGACCAGTCATCGTAAGACGACAACGGTCTGTCGGCGAATGCGGTGCCAACGAATTGACCCCGCGGTCAAGCTGGGACTCTATGCAGACAGCTATGGGGGCTGACCAGAACCACGATTGGCGGGCAAGTATCGCCAGTGCGCTCGAATGGTGGCGCGACGCGGGAGTCGATTGCGAGATCGACGATTTGCCGCGCGACTGGCTTGCGCGCGCGCCCGCCCCACCCGTCGCTGAGCGACTGCCCGCGCAAGTCCTGGAAACCGCCGTCGCGCCGCCGACGTTGCCGGCGACTTTGGACGAATTCGCCGCGTGGCGGCTTGGCCCAGCCGCGCCCGAGGCGGGCTGGCCCGGCCAGGCACTCGGCACGCAAGGCGATGTCGCGAGCGGGCTGATGATCGTCGTCGATATGCCCGACCGCGAGGATGACGCTGCCGGTTCATTGCTGTCGGGCAATGCCGGCGCGCTGTTCGACCGCATGCTCGCCGCGATCGGTCGCGACCGCCAATCGATCTACCTCGCGGCGCTGGCGGTAAAGCGTCCTCCGGCCGGCCGCGTGACCGAGGAAATGAGCCAGAAACTCGAGGCGCTGATCCGTCATCACTTGTCGCTGGCGCGTCCGAAACGCGTGCTCGTCCTAGGTAATGCGGCGAGCCGTGCAATCACGGGGTTGGACGTCGCCAATGCGCGTGCAAGTTTACGCGAGGTTAACCATGGCGGCGGGACAAGTGAGGTGGTGGCAAGCTTCCATCCTCGTTTCTTGCTGGAGAAGCCCGTCGCCAAAGCCGATGCCTGGAAGGACCTCAGAGTGTTGATGGGGGGATTTGAGTGAAAATCGCGCGTTTTCTCGTTGCCTCGGCGCTGGTGTTTGCGGCCGGCGTCCCTGCCCTTGCCGCCGGCAACCCGCCAGCATCCGCGGTGATGGCGCGCGGGATTCCCGCCCAGCTCGATTCCGATCAGCGCACCGGATACGCCGCGGTGTTCAAGGCTATCCACGAAAAGCGCTGGAACGACGCCCAGTTGCAACTGACCGCGATGAAGCCGGGACCGCTTCATTCGATCGCGCTGGCCGAACTCTATACCGCCAAGGGCTCGCCCAAGGTAGAGAACGACCCGCTGCTCGCGGTCGTCACCGCCGCACCCGAACTGCCCGAGGCGCCGAGCATCGCGCGCATCCTGGCCTTGCGCGGCGTGACCGCGCCGGTGCTCCCGTACCAGCAGCGGCTGGTTTGGAACAACGGCGCCTCGACCCGCGGGCGCGCCAAGCCGACCAAATACGATCTCGCCGCCGCCGAGCTCGCGCTCAAGATGCAGCCGATGATCAAGAACGATGACGGCCCCGGCGCGCAGGCGCTGCTCGAATCGACCACCAACCTCACTCCCGAAGCGCAGATCGAATGGCAGCAACGCGTTGCGTGGATCTATTATCTGCAAGGCGACGACACCAATGCCCGGATGATGGCGACCAAGGCGCGCGTCGGCACCGGCGACTGGGCGGTCCAGGGCGAATGGGTCGGCGGCCTCGCCGCATGGCGCCAGGGCGACTGCACCGAAGCCGCACGCGCCTTCGTCAACGTCGCGGCGCGAGCGAGCGATATCGAACTTCGCGCGGCGGGACTCTATTGGGCAGCGCGCGCGGACATGAAGTGCGGCCGGCCGCAATTGGTCGAGGCGCGGCTCAAGAATGCGGCGCAGCTCGATGAAACCTTCTACGGCCTGCTCGCGCGCCAGCAGCTCGGGATCAAGGAAAAGGCACCGGTGCCCGACGAGCTGATGCTCGCCGATTGGGACAAGCTCCAGAACAGGCCCAATGTCCGTGTCGCCGCCGCGCTGGTCGAGATCGGCGAGACCGACCTCGCCGACGACGTGCTCAAGCAGCAGGCGAAGATCGGGCCGAAGGATGAATATGCCGCGCTGGTCCGCCTGACCGAGACGCTCAATCTTCCCGAAACGGTCATGTGGCTGGGCAACAATTGCCCCGAAGGGACCAAGGCGCCGACGATTGCGCGCTTCCCCGCGCCCAAATGGGCACCGGCCGGCGGCTGGACCGTCGACAAGGCGCTGGTCTACGCCCACGCGCTCCAGGAATCGCGCTTCCGCAAGGACGTGATCAGCCCGGCGGGCGCTTATGGCCTGATGCAGATCATGCCCGCCGCCGCGGTCGATTATGCCCGCGAGCGCGGCATCACGGTCGATCGCGGCGCGCTGTCGCTGCCGTCGGTCAACATGGCGGTCGGGCAGCGTACGCTCGAGCGGCTGAGTACCCAGAGCTTCACCGGTGGTTACCTGCCCAAGGTGATCGCCGCCTATAACGCCGGGCCGGTACCGGTCACCGAGTGGAACGGCATCGTCAAGGACGGCGGCGACCCCCTGCTGTACATCGAATCGATCCCTTATTGGGAGACGCGCGGCTACGTGACCACGGTGCTGCGCAATTACTGGATGTACGAGGGCAAGGACGGCCGGGTGAAATCGCCGAGCCGCGAGGCGCTGGCACAGGGCATGTGGCCGAAATTCCCTGGCCTGCCCGGGCCGAGCGCGGTCAGGCTGACGCCAAGCCGGTAATGCGCGTTCCGAGCGGCGTGGCGCAAGTCTAGGCTCCCTGCGAAGACCGGCATCCAGCATCCGCACGGCGGCGACGGCGACCTTCAGCTTCGGGCATCAATCCCGCCCTGTCACCCCAGTAGTCCACACCGTCACCCCAGCGAAAGCTGGGGTCTCGTGGTTACGAAGCGATCGCGCCTTCGCTTGAGATCCCAGCTTTCGCTGGGATGACGGGTCAGATATCGTCGAGTCGACACGGAACGGAGCGGTGAATGCCGATTGACGAAACTCGCGAATTCGTACCGGTAAGGATCGCGGTTCTGACCGTCTCGGATACGCGCGGCCCCGCTGAAGATCGGTCGGGCGATACGCTGGTCGAGCGGCTGACCGGGGCCGGCCATGTCCTCGCCGATCGCACGATCGAGCGAGACGACCTCGACACGATCATCGAACGACTCGCGGCGTGGATCCAGCATCCCGAAATCGACGTCATCCTCACTACCGGCGGCACCGGCGTGACCGGCCGCGACGTCACGCCCGAGGCGGTCGAAGCGGTCGCCGAAAAGATGATCCCCGGTTTCGGTGAATTGTTCCGCTGGCTGAGCTATCAGACGATCGGCACCTCGACGATCCAGTCGCGTGCTTGCGCCTGCGTCGCGGGTGGCACGTATATCTTCGCGCTCCCCGGATCGACGGGGGCGGTGAAGGACGCATGGGACCTGATCCTCAGGGACCAACTCGACAGCCGCTTCCGCCCCTGCAATTTCGTCGAACTGATGCCGCGGCTGACCGAGCGATAGCTATTTCGCCGCGGTCGGTGCCGCCGCCTTGCGGCGCTCGGCGACGAACTTGACCAACTCGGCATCGGTCGAGCCGTACCAGGCGACATAATCCTTGAAATTGTCGTAGGTCATTTTGCCGACGGTGGAGATGTAGGCGTATTCGGACAGATCGCCGTCCGAATCGATCGCAACCTTCAGGAACCGGTGATTGGCGTTCCATTCATTCGCCATTTCGGTGGAGAAGAACGGCTCCTTCTTGAACCAACTGTAGAAATCGAACGAGTCGCAACCGAGCTTGTTCTTGCAGCCGTAAAACAGAAGCTGAAAATCGTTTCCGCCGACTGCGCTGTCTATATAGGGGTCGCCATCCTTGCCGACCTTGATCTCCGCTTTGTAGCCCGCCTCGCGCAACAACGCGGCGACGCCATCGACGCCGCTCACATCGACGACCCGATCTGCGGCCAAGGCCGGCGCGGAAACTGCCATCGCTGCCGCGACGGCCAAAATCTTGCCCCACATATCGATTCCCCCCTTTTTCGTGCGTCGATCCTAAGGCTGCCCCGTCTGGCCGCAAGGCCGTTCAGTGCGTATCCGCCTGCATCGCGGCCAGTTCGTTGCCGTTCGGATCGCGAAAATGGAACCGGCGGCCGCCCGGAAAGGCGAAGATCGGCTGGGTAATCGTTCCACCCGCAGCCCTTACCGCGCCCTCGGTCGCTTCGAGATCGTCGACCTGGATCACCGCCAGCGGCGCCGCGGTCCAGTCGGCGCGGTCGCCTTGCAGCCCGAGATCGGTCTCGCCGCTCATCGTTGCCGCATAGGTCGGACCGAAATCGGTGAAATCCCAGCCGAACGCAGCCGCGAAGAACGCTTTCGTGTTCGCGACGTCCTGGACCGGCAGCTCGACATAGTTAAGTTTCGCCATCTCATCCCTCCATTGTTCTTGATATGTTCTACATCGCGGCGTAGGTTGCGGCAATGGCAAAAGCTCGTCCGGTCCGCGGCGCGACGATCAACCGCGAAAGCAGCCGCTTCAGTCTGCCGGAGCGTCTGGCGGATGGCGATTGGCTCGACGCGCTGGAGGATGTCGACGGCCCCTTGCCCCTGCTGCGGACCAGCGTCACGGTCGAGACGCCGCGCACGATCATCACGCGCAACCAGTCGCCCGACATCGGCTTCGACCGCTCGATCAACCCATATCGCGGCTGCGAGCATGGCTGCATCTATTGTTTCGCGCGGCCGACGCACGCCTATCACGATCTGTCGCCGGGGCTCGATTTCGAATCGAGGCTGTTCGCCAAGCCGACCGCGCCCGAATTGCTCCGCGCCGAGTTGATGAAGCCCGGCTATAGCTGCCGCCCGATCGCGTTTGGCACCAACACCGATCCCTATCAGCCGATCGAAGCGGAATGGAAGATCACCCGTGGCTGTATCGAGGTTCTGGCGGAGACCGATCATCCGTTGACGATCACCACCAAGTCCGACCGCGTGGTGCGCGACATCGACCTGCTCGCTTCAATGGCGACCAAGGGACTGGCGGCGGTTGCGGTGTCGGTGACGTCGCTCGATGCGAAGGTCGCGCGAACCGTCGAGCCGCGCGCGCCGCATCCCGAGCGCCGGCTGACCGCGGTGCGGCGATTGGCCGATGCCGGGATCCCGACGATCGTGTCGATCGCCCCGGTCATCCCGGCGATCACCGATCACGAGATCGAGCATATCGTCGAACGCGCGGCCGAAAGCGGCGCGCGGACGATCAACTATCTGCCGGTTCGCCTGCCGTTCGAAGTCGCGCCGCTGTTCCGCGCCTGGCTCGACGCGCATTTTCCGGACCGTGCGGGCAAGGTGATGGCGATCATCAATTCGCTCCGCGACGGCCGCGACAATGATCCCAATTTCTTCACCCGGATGCGTGGATCGGGTCCCTGGGCCGACCTGCTCCGCACGCGCTTCCAGATCGAGATGAAGAAGCATGGGCTCAGCCGCGAGCGGTTGAGCGTGCGGACCGACCTCTTCCATCCGCCACGCGGGCCGCAGGGGGAGTTGTTTTAGGGCCAATCGATACTCGATAATTGGCGCGCCGAGGGTGGCGCCCTCCCTCCCTGCGCCGACTGTGGCGCCAAACGGACCGGCCGAGCCGATGGGCGGTCTGCCGCGCGCCGTTTACGACCTGACGAGATGCGTAATCTTGCGCGTCACGAGCCAGCTCACCGGCAAGGCCAGGACGAACCCGGCAAACGCCGCGATCAGAATCGCACGTCCGGTCCCATGACCCGAACTCAGCGCGGCGGTCACGAATATGCCCATGATCGTCGTGCTGATCATGAAATGGAGGCCGAACATCAGCAGTTTCTGCATCACCAATCTCCCGTGGAGAGATCGGTCCTGGCCGAAGAGCCTGTCCGTTACCTTGATCGGGCGCAAAATAACGGGCGGTTTCTACCGCCCTCTACTCTTCATCAGCGGCTGGATCTTGGTCCCGAAATCCTCGACCCCCTGGACGAAGTCGTCGAACGTCAGCAGCACGCCCCCGGTATTGGGCACCTCGGCCATCTCGTCGAGCATCCTCGCGATGCTGGCGTGACTGCCGACCAATGTGCCCATGTTGATGTTGACCGCGCCTTCGGGCGCGGCGAGTTGGCGGACGTTGGTGGTGGCATTGTGCTTGTCGGCCGCGCCCTGGTCGGCAAGCCAGGAAATGGCGGCGATGTCGACGCCGTCATTGTACGATTTCCACTTCGCCATCGCCTCTTCGTCGGTATCGGCGGCGATGATCATTACCAGCACGAACACCGAGACGTCGCGACCGGTCTTGGCGGTCGCCGCCGCCAACCGCTCGTTATTGAAGGCGAAGGCGGTCGGGGTGTTGACGCCCTTGCCGAGGCAGAAAGCATAGTCCGCCCACTTCGCCGAAAAGGCGAGTCCGTCGTCCGACGAGCCGGCGCAGATGATCTTCATGTCGCCCGTCGGCCGGGGTCGGACGAGGCAATCGTCCATCTGGTAATAATCGCCCTTGAAGTCGCTCCGACCGGTCTCCCATAGCTCGCGCAGAATATGAGCATATTCATCGAGCATCTTGTAACGATTGCGGAAATGTTCGTCCCCTGGCCACAAACCCATCTGGCTATATTCGGGGCGCTGCCAGCCGGTGATCAGGTTGAGCCCGAAGCGTCCGTGGCTGATCGAATCGATGGTATTGCACATCCGCGCGGCAAAGGCGGGCGGGATCACCAGCGTCGGACAGGTCGCATAGATCTTGATCTTCTCGGTGACCGCGGCGAGGCCGGCCATCAGCGTGAAACTCTCCAGGCCATATTCCCAGAACTCTGTCTTGCCACCGAACCCGCGCAGCTTGATCATCGACAGCAGGAAGTCGAGCCCATGTTTTTCGGCCGACTGCGCGATCGTCTTGTTGAGATCGAACGATGGCATGTATTGCGGCGCGTTCTCGCTGATCAGCCAGCCATTGTTGTTGATGGGCACGAAAACGCCGACCTGCATCGCCTTCACTCCTATTGGGGCATCACGCCCGTCATCCAGTCGACCACGAAACCGTTGAAATTGTCCGCATCGGTGACGTTGACCGCATGCCCGCCATATTCGGGACGTCCGAACCCGGCCCTCGGAATTCCTGCCGCGAGCAACTGGCCCGCGATCGGCGGGACCAGCATGTCGTCCTGACTGGCGATCACCAGGGTGCGGGCCGCGATCTCGCCCAGCCGATCGGAGATATCGAAGGCTGCGAGCGCCTTGATGCGCTTTTCCATCGTATCCGCGCCCGGAAAGCTTTCCAGCTGGTGCGTCAATTCGGCGTCGAGTTCGTCGCTATGTCCGGAAACCCAATTGGGCGGGTATAGGAAGACGGGCTGCGCGCGCAGATATGCCTTGGGGCCCGCCAGCCGCAGCAAGGCGAGCCGGATTTCGAAACAGCGCAGGAAGTGCGGATCCGGGCTCGCCCAGCCATTGACCACGATCAGGCGATCGAGCCGTTCGGGTGCCTTGAGCGCGAGCGCGAGGCCGGCGACACCTCCCGCGGCATGGCCGATCAGGTGCGCGCGATCGAGACCGAGCGCGCCCATCAGCATCAGGATATCGTCGGCGAAATCGTCGACCGACACCCGCGCCGGCAAGGCGCGGTCGCTGCGGCCCGTACCGCGATGGTCATAAGCGATGACGCGGAAATGCTCGGCCAGCGCCGGGATATTGGGCGCCCAATAGCTTGCCGACCCGCCCAGGCCCGAGGACAGGATCACCGGCGGCGCGGTGGGCTCGCCATGTTCCTCGTAATAGAGGCCTGCTGCCTCCGGCATCAGCGCCCCTCGTCCGGCCGAGTGAAACGCCAGCCCGTCACCCCAGCGAACGAGCACTCCGTCACCCCTGCGAAAGCTGGGGTCTTGCTGAGGCGAAGCGATCGCGCCGCCGCTTGAGATCCCAGCTTGCGCTGGGATGACGGAAGATGCCGGGACGACGAATAGGCGGAAACCATCAGACGATATGCGCCACGCTGGCGATCTCGACCAGGCAATCGGGCTTTACCAACTCGGCCTTGATGCAATAGCGCGCCGGCTTGTTGCCCGGAAAATATTCGGCATAGACTTGATTGAAGATCGGATAATCGGCCAAGTCCTTGAGAAAGATGTGGTTCATCGCGATGTCGGACAGCGAAGCGCCGGCCGCTTCGAGCGTCACCTTGATCACCTCGAGCACATGCCTGGTCTGCGCCGCGGCGTCGCCGACATGCAGCACAATACCGCCCTCTCCCAGTGCGAGCACGCCCGAGACGTAGACGACGTTCCCCGCCTTTGCGCCGGCCGAATAGGGCGCGATCGGGGTCGGGAATTGCGGCGGGTTGATGGGCTCGAACGCCATGGCGTCAGTCCTTGCTATCTGATTGAGGAAGCTGGCCGAAACTGCCGCAGAAATCGGCCACCGTGGAAACCCAGCCGAAGAATTTCTCGACATTATAGACGGTCGCCTCCTGCATCATCGGCGGCCCGAGGTGATGCGTCGCATCCTCCAGCATCACCCCGAAATATTCGAGATGGAAGCCGTCGCGCAGTGTGCTTTCGACGCAGACATTGGTCGCGATGCCGACAAACACGATGTTGCGAATGCCGCGCGCGCGCAGCGTCGAATCGAGCTGCGAATTGAAGAAGGCGGAATAGCGCGTCTTGTGCAGTGAGATGTCGCCGGGCTGCGGCTTAAGCGCGTCCACCAGTTCGTAATCCCAGCCGCCGCGCGCCAGCAATTGGCCGGACAGCTCGGGCCGGACGCGCATCGTCTTCAAGGCATTGGACTTGTGCCAATTGGGCGAGCCTGGCCCGCCCGCCTCCTGGTAATCGGCGTCCCAGCCATTCTGCAGGAAGATGACCTGGACGCCTGCCTTGCGCGCGATATCGAGCACGGTCGCGATCTTGCCGATCACCCCGGCCGCGCCCGAAATGTCGAACCCGGCGAGATCGACATAACCGCCCTCGCTCGCATAAGCATTTTGCATGTCGATCACGACGACCGCGGTCTCGTGCGGAGCAAGCCGCAATGCCTCGGGCCGGGCCGCCAGCGTCACGCCATTCTCCCCGGCGGAGCCGGTCGTCACCATGTCCATTTAGCGCAGCCTGCCGCGCAACGGGGGCAAAGGCAAGCCGACAGGCAAAGTACCGGTTCGCGATACACGTCCGACATGCGCCACGGCGATTTCGGGCCGGCTGAACCGTACAATGAGGCGACGCGAACATCGTCACGCGGACGCGCGACAAAAGCGTTAGCCGGTAGCTCCCGCCGGATTATCGATGTCCGTCGGATAGGTGCCGTGCCCTTCGCGTACCAGTCCCGCATCGAAAACCAGTACCTCGGAGACGCTGACGCCTTTCTGGTTGATGTATTGGATCACCAACGTGTCAATGCCCGCGAACACCGCTTCGATAGTAAAATGCAAATCGGGAATGCGACGGAGCCCCTCCTCCCAATAGGCGCGAAGGGCGGCTTTGCCACGGATGACACCCCCGGTCTCGGGTAACAGGCTGGCGGCAACAGGCGAAGTGAAGGTCACGTCATCATGGAAATGCGCGAGAACGGCGTCGAGATCGTGCGCATTCCAGGCAGCACGCCAATGAGCAGCGAACGTGGCGGGGTCGAAGGTCGTCATTTTACGCAAAACTCTACGCGGCCGTCGCCAACTTATAGTCCTTATATTGCTCTCGCAGCACGGTCTTGAGCAATTTGCCCGTCGCGGTGTGCGGCAGATCGTCGACGAACAGGATCTCGTCGGGTAGCCACCATTTGGCGACATGCTGGGTCAGATGCTGAGTGATCTCCTGCGGGGTTACCGCACTGCCGGGTTTTCGCACGACCAGCAGTATCGGGCGCTCGTCCCATTTGGGATGGTATACGCCGATCGCGGCCGCCTCACCGACGCCGGGACAGCCGATCGCCGCGTTTTCCAGGTCGACCGAGCTGATCCACTCGCCGCCGGATTTGATCACGTCCTTCGATCGGTCGGTAATCTGCATCGTGCCGTTCGGATGAAGCACCGCGACGTCGCCGGTGTCGAACCAGCCCCCGGCATCGACCGCGTCCTGCTCGGCCTTGAAATAGCGTTTGACCACCCAGGGCCCGCGGATCTGCAATCGGCCCGACGTCTCGCCGTCGCGGGGCAATTCATTGCCCGTGTCATCGACGATCCGCAATTCGACGCCGAAAGGGATTGCCCCCTGCTTGCAGACGATGTCGAGCTGTTCGTCGCGACTGAGGTCGTTCCAATCCGGTCCCGGCGCCAGCGCGGTCGCGATCGGCGACGTCTCGGTCATGCCCCAGAGGTGGAGCGGCTTGATCCCCATGTCCATGAACCGCGCCAGCATCGCGCGCGGTGCCGCCGATCCGCCTACCGTGATCTGGCGCAGGAAACGCGGCTCCTCACCGGTCGCGTCCATATGCTGGAACATCGCCAACCACACGGTCGGCACCCCGCTGCCGATCGTCACCTTCTCGCTGTTCATCAGCCCGCACAGCACGGCGGCATCATTGGTCTGCGAATAGACGAACTTCGTGCCTGCCAGCGCACCGGCAAAAGGCAGCCCCCAGGCGGCGGCATGGAACATCGGCACGATCGGCAGGATGACATCGGATGCCGACAGACCCATCACCCAGGGCTCGGCGCCGTGCATCGCGTGGAGCACGGTCGAGCGATGCTCGTACAGCACGCCCTTGGGATTGCCCGTCGTGCCGCTGGTATAGCAGATCATGCACGGATCGCGCTCCGACCCTTCATGCCAGGCATAATCGCCATCCTCCGCATCGAGCAGCGCCTGAAAACCGTCGGGGCCGAGGTCATCGAACGCTACGTAGCGCTCGATCGAGCTCCAATGCGGCTTGAGCCGGTCGATCAGCGGCTGGAACTGCTTGTCGTAGAACAGCACGCGATCTTCGGCATGGTTGGCGATGTAGATCAATTGCTCGTCGAACAGCCGCGGGTTGATCGTATGGATCACCCCACCCATCCCCATCGCGCCATACCAGGACGTCAGATGATGCTCATGGTTCATCGCCAGCGTGGCGACGCGGTCGCCCGGCATGATGCCCCATTTCTCCAGCCGCTGCGCGAGCTTGCGCGCGTTGCGGTGGATGCCGGCCCAGTCGTTGCGGGTCTCCCGCCCATCGACCCAGCGCGTCACGACCTCTCGGGTCGGATGCTCGCGAGCGACATGGTCGAGCAGCCGCATCACGCGCAACTCGAAATCCTGCATCGCACCCAATCGCATCTCACTCTCCATACTCTATGTTTGAAGAGCGTTATCCGGTCCGAAGCGGGCGAAGTCTAGAGGGGTGGCGAACAGGCCCTCCCCCGACCCCTTCCGCAAGCGGGAGGGGCGTAGGGCGTCGCGTTCCCCTGCCGCTTGCAGGAGGGGTTAGGGGTAAGTCGATCTACGCGGAGGGACCCCGAGAGGATATCAGCTGACCAGCGCGAGCCGTTGGAGCGGAGCGATCGCGACCTGCGCGGATCGCACGCCCGGCAGCGCGGCTATTCGATCGGCAAGTTCCGGATCGAGCAGGAAATCGCGGCCCAGCAGGATCGTCGCGCTGCCGCCCATCGGCAACGGCGCCGTCAACCGCGCTTCTCCGCGCGCGCCGCGCGCCTCCGACAACAGGGACCCGATCGCGGCAATGGCGGCTGCGTCCGTGATCTCGATATCGAGATTCATCCGCGTCGCGCTGGCCAGTTGGTCGAACGGCTGGATACGCTTGACGGTAACGCGCGGCTGTTCCTCGCCCGCCCGCCGGTCGAGTTCCACCGTGATCAGGCCGCAACCGCCATTGCGCGCCGCTTCCTCCAAGTCGGTCGCGACCGCATCGTCGAAACAGGTTGCAACGAACTGGCCCGACGGGTCGGACAGGGTCGCCATCAGATAGCGCCGCCCCTTGGCCGAGGTGCGCCAGCGCGTATCCTCGACCATCGCCGCCATCACCGCGCCGGCGCGGCCGCTCTCCGGAATCTGCATCTCGCCGAGATCGGCATAACGCCGCGCGCCGTGCATTCGCGCCAGTTGGGTGAAGCGGTCGACCGGATGCGCCGAGAAATAGAAGCCGAACGCTTCCTTTTCCTGTTCCATCCGCTCCGCCAGGCTCCAGCGCGCCGATTGCGGCAGCTTGATATGGGTGCCGGAGGCCTCACTCTCGCCGAACAGGCCACCCTGCCCGCTATTCTTCTGGTCATGGACACGCGCCGCTGTCGCCAGGATGGTTTCGGCGCAGGCGTAGATACCGGCGCGATTGGCATCGATCGTGTCGAATGCGCCCGCCGCCGCCAGCGTTTCCAGCTGGCGCTTGTTGAGCAGGCGTGGGTCGACGCGGTGCGCGAAGGCATCGAGGCTGTCGAACGGCCCGGACGCATCGCGTTCCTCGACCAATTTCTCCATCGCGCCTTCACCGACCGATTTCAGGCCGGCGAGCGCGTAGCGAACGGCTAATCGTGAGCCGTGCTCCTGCGAAAGCAGGAGCCCAGAGTCGCCCGCGATGCCCTCTAGGCCCTGGGTTCCTGCTTTCGCAGGAACACTGGGCAGTTCTTCTACATCGAACTCCGCCAGACTGCGGTTTACGTCAGGCGGCAGGATCGCGACGTCCAACCGCCGCATGTCGTCGACGAAGATCGCCAGCTTGTCGGTCAGATGGATGTCGTAGCACATCGACGCGGCGTAGAATTCGTGCGGATGGTGCGCCTTCAGCCAGGCGGTCTGGTACGCGAGCAACGCATAGGCCGCGGCGTGCGACTTGTTGAAGCCATAACCGGCGAACTTGTCGATCAAGTCGAACAGTTCGTTGGCCTTGGCGGCGTCGATCTTGTTGTGGGTCGCGCAGCCCTCCACGAAGGTCGCGCGCTGCGCGTCCATCTCCGCCTGGTTCTTCTTGCCCATCGCGCGGCGCAGCAGGTCGGCGCCGCCGAGCGAATAGCCGGCCAGCACCTGGGCGGCCTGCATCACCTGTTCCTGATAGACGAAGATGCCGTAGGTCTCGGCCAGGATCGGCTCGAGCAGCGGGTGCGGATAGGTGATCGGCTCCTGCCCATTCTTGCGGCGGCCGAAGCTTGGGATGTTGTCCATTGGGCCCGGACGGTAGAGCGAGACGAGCGCGATGATGTCGCCGAAATTGGATGGCCGCACCGCGCTCAGCGTGCGGCGCATGCCTTCCGATTCCAGCTGGAACACGCCGACCGTGTCGCCCTTCTGGAGCAATTTGTAGACGCCTTCATCGTCCCAGGTCAGCGCGTCGAGGTCGCAGGCGATGCCGCGCTTGGCGAGCAGCTCGACCGCCTTCTTGAGCACCGACAAGGTCTTCAAGCCAAGGAAGTCGAACTTCACCAGCCCCGCGCCCTCGACATATTTCATGTCGAACTGGGTGACCGGCATGTCCGATCGCGGATCGCGATAGAGCGGGACCAGGTCCGCGAGCGGACGGTCGCCGATCACCACGCCGGCGGCATGGGTCGAGCTGTGGCGCGGCAGCCCTTCGAGCTTCATCGCCAGGTCGAACAAATGGCGCACATCCTTGTCGCCGCGATATTCGGCCGCGAGCTCGCTGACGCCGTTGAGTGCGCGGTCGAGCGTCCACGGGTCGGTCGGCAGATTCGGGACGAGCTTGGCGAGGCGGTCGACTTGGCCATAGCTCATCTGCAGCACGCGACCGGTATCCTTGAGCACGGCGCGCGCCTTCATCGTTCCGAAGGTGATGATCTGCGCGACCTGGTCACGGCCATATTTCGCCTGGACGTAGCGGATCACTTCGCCACGCCGCGTTTCGCAGAAATCGATGTCGAAGTCGGGCATCGACACGCGTTCCGGGTTGAGGAAGCGTTCGAACAGCAGCCCGAGCTTGATCGGGTCGAGGTCGGTGATGGTCAGCGCCCAGGCGACCACCGAGCCCGCGCCCGACCCGCGGCCCGGCCCGACCGGAATGTCGTGCGCCTTCGCCCATTGGATGAAGTCGGCGACGATCAGGAAGTAACCCGGGAACCCCATCTGGATGATGACGTCGAGCTCGAATTCGAGCCGATCGCGATAGGGCTTCGTCCAGTCGCCCTCTTCTCCCCTCCCGCTCGCGGGAGGGGTCGGGGGAGGGCTTGTTTCATCATCACCCGAATGGCCGTCGGACACGCCCTCCCCTAGCCCCTCCCGCGAGCGGGAGGGGGATTCGAGCTCGACAATGCGGTCGAGGCGTTTGCGCAGCCCTTCCCGCGCAGCCTCACGCAACGCGGTCGCCTCGCCCTCACGATCGCCGGCCAGGCTAGGCAGAATAGGTTTGCGCTTGGGCGCCGCGACCGCGCAACGCTGCGCCACGACCAGGGTATTGGCGATCGCCTCGGGCAGATCGGCGAACAGCGCGCGCATGTCCTTGGCCGGCTTCATCCAGGCATCGGGCGAGCTCTTGGGCCGGTCGTCGCTGGCGACGTAAGAGGAATTGGCGATGCACAGCATCGCGTCATGCGCTTCGAGGAATTCCTCCTCGGCGAAGCAGCATGGATTGGTCGCGACGATCGGCAGGTTGCGGGCATAGGCCAATTCGAGCAACTCGGCTTCGGCCTTGGCCTCGACCGGATCGAAGCGGCGCGCAATCTCGATATAGAGCCGGTCGCCGAAAATCGCCTGCAGCCGGTCGACATAGGCATGGGCGCCGTCGGGCTGATCCTCGGCAAACAGCCGCGCGACACCGCCCTCGCCGCCCGCGGTCAGCGCGATCAGCCCCGCCGAATTGGCTTCGAGCGTGGCGAGATCGACATGCGGATCGAGATCGAGCGGCCGGCCGAGATGCGCTTCGCTGACCAGACGGCAAAGATTGAGATAGCCTGCCTCATCCTGCGCATAGAGCGCGATCCAGTCGGTCTGCACCGCCTGACCCTCGGGCAGATCGGGGCGCGCGATGCCCAGCATCGTGCCGATGATCGGTTGTACGCCGGCATCGGCGGCCGCGCCCGAAAACGACATCGCCGCGAACAGGCCGTTGCGGTCGGTCACCGCGGCAGCGGGGAAACCCAATTCGCGCGCGCGCTTGGCAATCGCCTTGGGCTCGATCGCACCGTCGAGCATCGTATAGGACGAAAAGATCCGTAGGGGCACGAAGCCGGAATGGGGCATGACTAGACTATGGCGCCTCAATCCGATTCTTGAAACCGTCGGGCACCAGTTTTCTGTGGATTCCGCGCGGGCGTTGGCGGGCGCGGGTAACGGCCGACGGTATTGGAGCCGCCGGCCGCTCGTCCATCAATGGCGGACGATTTCCGGCCCTGGATCGACGATCCAGTCCCTGACGTCGGCAAAGCCGGCGCAACAGCAGCAATAGCAATAGCACATCGTGGCGCCGCGCGCGCCGATGCCGAGGCTGTAGGACACGCCTTTGGGCACATACATCCAGTCGCCCTCGGTAAGCTCGACGCCGTTATAGGTCACCGAGCCTGCCGCGATGAAACGCAATGCGTCGCCGCCGTGATGCGCATGTTCGCCAACCTTGCCGTTCGCCTCGGCATGGCTGATGAAGAATTGCGATTGGGGAAAAACGAACGGCAGTTGGACCTTGCCGAACCCCTTGGGAACATTCGACACGCCCAGGTCCTTGAGTGCCGTTCGCACGTGTGCGTCGCGCGACGTCATGATCTTGTTGAGATCGAGCTTGTGTTTCCGAATGACGCCCTCGATGCGGACGGCGCCTTGGGCAAAGCTTACTTGGTTTGGGTCAAAATCAGTCATGTTGTAGCCTCCGTTGAAGGCCACGCCCAGGTTCATTGCTATATTATTGCGACCGGGTTTCTATCCCCAGCATGGCCCGCGCAGAATCCTCTGTCGTCGGAGGAAAGAATTGGCGAAATGCGTCAAATCCCGCACCAAGCGTCTCTTTTTTAAGTCCAATTCGGTTTGAAACGCTATAGTAGCTTTTCGATGTCCGTCGCGATCTCTTCGGGCTTGGTCGTCGGCGCGTAGCGTTCGACCACCTGACCGTCGCGCCCGACCAGGAACTTGGTGAAGTTCCACTTGATGCCCTCGGTCCCGAGGAACCCCGGCGCCTGCTTCTTGAGTTCGCCGTAGAGCGGGTCGGCGGCCGAGCCGTTGACGTCGATCTTGGCGAAGACCGGGAAGGTCACGTCATAGGTCAGCGAGCAGAATGTCGCGATTTCCTCGGCGTTCCCCGGCTCCTGCGCGCCGAACTGATTGCACGGGAAGCCCAGCACCTCGAACCCGCGATCGGCATATTGGCGATGGAGCGCCTCCAGCCCTTCATATTGCGGGGTGAAGCCGCATTTCGAGGCGACGTTGACGACCAGCAGGACCTTGCCGGCATAGGTCGAGAGGTCGGCGTCGCTGCCATCCGCTGCCTTGACGTGAAACTCGGTGATCGCGGTCATGTGTCGCTCTCCTCAAATCTCGTCATTGGCGCGGCGGCGTTCATTGCAAATGGCCTTCCTGCAAGCGCAGGACGCGATCCATCCGCGCGGCCAGCCGCTCGTTATGAGTCGCCACCAAAGCGGCTGATCCTTCCAGTCGCACCAGCCGCAGGAATTCGCCGAACACGATCTCCGCGGTCGCCTCGTCGAGATTGCCGGTGGGTTCGTCGGCGAGGATCAAGGCAGGCCGATTGGCGAGCGCGCGGGCGACCGCGACGCGTTGCTGCTCGCCGCCCGACAATTGGCTCGGCCGATGCGTCAGGCGATGCCCCAGGCCGAGCGTCGTCAGCAGCTCGCTGGCTCGGGCATCGGCGTCGGCGCGCGAGGTACCCTTCACCAATTGAGGTAGGACGACATTTTCGATCGCGTTGAAATCGGGCAGCAAGTGATGGAATTGGTAGATGAAGCCGAGCATGTCGCGGCGCGTCGCGGTACGCTCCGAACTGCTCATCTGCGCCGCTTCGGTGCCGGTGATGCGGATCGACCCACCGAACCCGCCCTCGAGCAAGCCGACTGCCTGGAGCAAGGTTGATTTGCCCGATCCCGAGGGGCCGAGCAATGCGACGATCTCGCCGGGCGCGATCGACAGGTTCATACCGCGCAGGACGTGGATCGTCTCCCCGCCTTGCTCGAAGCTGCGGGTCAGGCCGGTGGTGGCGAGGACGGCGTCACTCATAACGCAGCACCTGGACCGGATCGGTGCTGGCCGCACGCGATGCCGGATACAGCGTCGCGAGGAAGGTCAGCAGCAAGGTGATCGCGACGACCATCGCGATCTCGACCGGATTGGGCTTGGACGGCAGTTCGGTCAGGAGGCGGATCGAGGGATCCCACAGGTTCTGCCCCGACAACTTCTGCACCAAGTTGACGATCGGCTGGCGGAAATAGAGCAGGACGAATCCGAGGATCAGCCCCGCGATCGTGCCGAGAATGCCGATCGTCGTGCCGACGGTGATGAAGATCCGGAGCATCGCGGCGCGCGGCGCACCCATCGTGCGCAAGATCGCAATGTCGCGCGTCTTGGCACGGACCAGCATGATCAGCGATGACGCGATGTTGAACGCCGCGACCAGGATGATGATGCACAGGATGACGAACATCGATACCCGCTCGATAGCCAGCGCGTCGAAAAATTCCGCATTCATCTGGCGCCAGTCGCTGACCGCGGCGGTCCGGCCCAGCGACGCGCGCAGAGGCGCCAGGATCGGGCCGACCTGATCGGCGTCCCGGGTGTTGATCTCGATCATCCCCACGGTGTCGGGATCGAACAGCAGCAAGGTCTGCGCGTCCTCGATGGGCATGACGACATAGGCCTTGTCATAGTCATAGATTCCGATTTCGAAGATTGCGCCAACCGTATACGACACCATTCGGGGTACGGTGCCGAACGGAGTCGACTGGCCGGCCGGATTCCAGATCGTCACCTGGCTACCGACATCCACACCGAGCGTCTCGGCCAGCCGCGATCCGATCGCGATCCGGTTGCTGCCTGCGGTAACGCTGTTGAGGTCGCCAGCGACGACATGACCGGCGATCGTCGAATTGCCGCGAATATCGGGCACCGTCAGCCCGCGCAGGATGATCGCTTCGGCGCGGCCGTTATTGGTCATCATTAGCGGCTGCTCGATCATCGGCACCGCACTGGTGACGCCCGGCGTCGCCTTGGCGCGCGCTAGCAATTGCCGCCAGTCGTTGAGCGGCTGGCCGCCATAGCCCTGAATCACGGCGTGACCGTTCAGTCCGACGATCCTGTCGAACAATTCGGCGCGGAAGCCGTTCATCACGCTCATGACGATGACCAGCGCCGCGACCCCGAGCATGACGGCGCCAAGGCTGAACCCCGCGACGAGGACGATGAAGCGCTCGCCCTTGCCCGGCAGCAGATAGCGGCTGGCGATCAGGCGTTCGTAGCTCGACAGGAGAATCAATCAGGCCTCGCGATCCGCCCCCGGAATGTTTGCGTGCCTAGACGGCGTAGGACGGGCTGGCAACCAAGGCGGCGCTGTGGCGGATTCGACACACGCCTGCCGCAATCGTGCGGCGACCCGTTGTTTGGCGATGACAAGACACCAGTCGGCGCTTAGCAGTTTGCTTCGCGAAACGCAGGTCAATGGCCGTGGTTCGGGGATCGCTTCCAGCTCCGCCTTAAAAGAGGCGTGCGGGCGGAAGTCACAAGGGGGCTGACGAGCAATCGTCACGCAGGCGCCCGGGTCGGAAACGGCCCGGGCGTTTGTCATTTGGGGCGAAGGCGAGCAGCGAAGCTGCAAGCCGGTGCGCGAAGAGCATCGCCCCAAACGGCCGCCGGGCCGCAAGGCGGCCCGAGCGACGGCGGCTTCGCCGACCGGCGCCCTTTCGTCGACCGGCGTCCCGCCTGCCCTCATGCCGTCATGCCGCCCTCTTCCGTCATGCCAGCGAAAGCTGGCATCTCACGAGGGGGCTATTGCCCGAGACCCCAGCTTTCGCTGGGGTGACGGTAAGTTTGCTGGGTGACGGTAAGTTCGCTGGGGTGACCTTAGTGTTCGCTAAGACGACGCCTTGATCAAAAACTAATCCGGAACGTCCCGCCATAAGTCCGCGGATCGCCCGGCTGTCCGACAATCAGCCCCGTGCTGCCCGATTGCGTGCTCAGCAACTCGAAATAATGCTGGTCGAACGCGTTGCGCACCCAGCCGTACAAATTCCACTTGTCCTTGCGGAAACCGAGTCGGAAGTTGGACAGCGAATAGCCGTTGATATCGGTGTAGAGCGAGCGCGACGGGTTGGACGAGAATTTCGAGCGATAGCTGCCGTCATAGCCAAGATAGACCTGGCCCCCGCTGACCGGCACGTTCACCTCGCCGCCGAACGAGAACGACCATTTCGAGATGCCGGGCAGAACCGATCCCGAGATATCGCAGACCAAGGGACTGAGGCCCGGAGTTCCAGGCGCTGCCGGCGTCTGGCCGGGAAGCGCCGCGGTGCCGCCGGACAACTCGGGCGGGCACGGCGCGTTTCGGAATCGGACGTACTTGGCATCGGTGAAGGCGCCGTTGCCATACAGGCTCAGCCGCGCGCTGGGTCGGAACGACGAGTCGAACTCGATGCCCCGGACACGAACGCGCGCCGCATTGGCCAGATAGCCGCGGATGACGGTCGTCTGCCCGTTGTTCACGGTCGCCTGGTAATCCTTGATGTCGGTCCAGAACGCCGCGAGGTTGAACGTCACTCGACGGTCGAGAAATTGCGTCTTCAACCCGAGCTCGAAGTGATTTTCCTTCTCGGGCTTCACCGTCTGGGTCGACAGGTCGACCCCGGTATTGGTCGCATTGAGCGGCAATCCCGACAGGTTGATCCCGCCCGACTTGAAGCTGCGCGCATAGGTCGCATAGCCGTGGATGTCCCTGGAGAAGTCGTAAGACAGCGTCAGATCGCCGGACAGGTTCCAGGCGCTGAATTTCGGGCTGTAGCGCTGCGGTGCCAGCGTATTGAGCTGGTCGGCGAGCGCGATGCCATTCTTCAACAAGGTCGCGACATTATCCGCCGTCGCGACGAAATCGTATTGCGCGTTGTGGATGCTGACGACCGACTCGTAAAACCCTGATTTCTTGTCATAATTTATACGCAGACCAGGCTGGATGTGGAAACCAGGCGCCGCTTCCCAATTGAGCTTGCCGAACACGGCGAAGCTCTGATTGCTGAAATGGATCGAATTGGTCGACGTCAGCCCGTCGAGCACGAGCGGGTTCTTGCCGTTGGCGCTGGTGGGGTTGAGCAGCCAGGCACTGGCGGCAGGGCCTTGCACCTGCGACCCCTGCGTGTCGATCGTCTGGTCGAAGAAGAACGCGCCGAGCGTGTAGTTGAGCTTGCGGTCGCCGTTCGAGGAGATGCGCAATTCCTGCGACCATTGCTTCTGCTGCGATGGATTTTGCGAGACGGTGGTGATCGGCAAGCCGACGAAATCGCGGTCATTGGCCGGCTGCCAATCCCAATAGCGCCAGGCAGTGACCGAGGTGATCGTTGCACCACCGACGTCCCAATTGCCGACCAGCGACAGACCGCCGACTTCCTGGCGTGAGTTGATCGACGCGTCGAGATCGGTGATGCGGTCGAACGGATCGAAGCTCGGCGGCTTATATCCTGCAGCGGCGGCCAGCGCGGCATATTGGCGGTTGAGCGGACGCTGCGTGGCGCCGACCCGGGCATAATATTGCACGCAGCAATAGGGGTTCTGCAGGCTGAAATCGGCCGAGAAATTGAAATCCAGATTGGGCGTCGCCTGCCACAGCAACTGCCCGCGCACGCTGAAATTATCCTGTTTCTGCAGGTTCTTGTCGATCGCGGTATCGTAGATCGATCCGCCGCGCTTGGTCACCGAAGTCGACAGGCGCACGCCCAACTTACCGTCGGCGATCGGCGCCGAGGCCGAGCCTTTCAGTTGGACGAGGCCGTAATTGCCGGTGCTGACTTCGAACGTCGCTTCGGGTGACGAGAGGTTGGGCTTCTTGGTCGTGATGTTGACCGCGCCTGCGGTGGTGTTCTTGCCGTAGAGCGTGCCCTGCGGCCCGCGCAGCACTTCGACGCGATCGATGTCGACGAAATCGAACGTCGAGGCGCCGACGCGGCCGATATAGACCTGGTCGATATAGAGACCGACGCCCTGCTCGATGCCGTCATTGGTCAGTCCGAACGGCGCGCCCAGGCCGCGGATGTTGATCGCCGAATTGCGCGGATTGCTCGAATAGAATTGCAGTGCGGGCTGGAATTGCTGGAGCCGATTGACGTTGAATGCGCCCGCATTGGCCAATGTCTCGCCACTCAGCACCGCCACCGCGAGCGGCACGGTCTGCAAGCGCTCCGACCGACGCCGCGCGGTGACGACGATATCGGCCCCCGGCGTTGGGGCAGCCTGCGGATCGGCCTGGGGCTCGGGCGCCGGTGCGGCTGGGTTGGCTGCTTCATCATCTGGCGCGACGACCGGCGTTGCCGGGCGAGCGGCGGTGTCGGCGATCGCGATACTTTGCGGCGATGCGGCGGCGAGCAGGAGCGGAAATGCTACGAGCATGATTCGGTAATCCCCTAGACGATCGATTAACGCGTTAATCCCCACTGAGTTGCTAGGATTTAAAGCAAGATCGCCTTACCGGCTGCGCAAGCCAAACTTTATCACCGTTGAAAGAACACGATATTTTGTTGGAATGGCACTCTTGAACCGGCGCCGGAACGCCCCAGATATACGATGACGCGACGCCCATCCGGGGTCGCGTCGTTGTGACATCGCTCAATGGAGGATGATTAAATGCGACAGTTCGACCTAACTCCCTACCGCCGCTCGACGATCGGTTTCGATCGCCTGTTCGACATGCTCGAAGCTTCGGCGCGGCAAAATGGCGGGGACAATTACCCGCCCTTCAACCTCGAGCGGATCGCCGAGGATCATTACCGCATCACGATCGCGGTCGCCGGCTTCCGCCGCGACGAGATCGAGATCGTCGCGCAGCAGAACCTGCTGACCGTCAAGGGCAAGAAGGACAAGGACGGCGATCAGTCGGCCTATCTTCACCTCGGCATCGCGACGCGGAGCTTCGAGCGCCGCTTCGAACTCGCCGACTTCATCCGGGTAGACGACGCGCGGTTGAACGATGGCTTGCTGACCGTCGATCTGGTGCGCGAAGTGCCCGAGGCGCTGAAGCCGCAGTCGATCGCGATCAAGACGGGCGCGCCGCTCGCCGCGATCGAGACCAGCCCGGCCGACGAATCCAAGGCGGCCTGACGAACCGGCGCTTTCTGGCTCCCTCGAAAGCGCCAATCGGCGTCCGGACCGACAGGTCCGGGCGCCTTTTTCGTTTCGGCGTTTCTGGTCGCGCTGTTAGCTGTCGGTGATGAAGACGCTGCACGTGATCGTGAACAGGAATGGCGGCGCGGCGGCCAAGATGGGCGACATGGTGGCCGGAGTGCTTGAAAAAGCCTTCGCGCAAGCAGGGGCAACGGTCAGGGTTGCAGCGCTCGACGGCAAGCAAATCCCCGAAGCGATCAAGGCGGTAGCGAGATCAGGACGGGTGATCGTTGCGGGCGGTGACGGCACGGCTGCCGGCGCCGCGCAGATCCTGGCGGGCAGCGATACCGAACTCGGCCTGCTGCCACTCGGCACGCTCAATCACTTGGCGCGAGATATCGGCATTCCCGTCGATCTGGGCGAGGCCGCCGAGGTCGCGGCGAACGGTCAGCCTGCCGCGATCGATGTCGGCGAGGTCAACGGACAGGTCTTCGTCAACAATGCGTCGATCGGGCTCTACCCATTGATGGTGCGCAAACGCGAAGGTCTGCGCCGTGCGAAGGGCTGGCCCAAATGGCTGTCGACCCTGCCGGCGGCATTCGCCGCGCTCGAGCGGTTGCCGCATCACCGCTTGCGGCTCGATTGGGGCAGAGGCGAGCGCGCCATCGTCACGCCACTGCTGTTCGTCGGCAACAATGTCTATTCGCTCGATCGCGGCGAAGTCGGCAAGCGCAACACGCTGACCGACGGGAAATTGTCGCTCTATGCGGTCGCGCGTCGACGGCGTGCCGCGCTGATCTGGTTCGCCATGCGCGCGTTGGTCGGACGCGCCGAACGCTCGCTCGATTTCGAGACGCTCGGCGAATGCGAGACGCTGACCGTCAGTTCGAGCAGCGGATCGATCGAAATCGCGCTCGACGGCGAACTCAGGCGGATGGACTCCCCGCTCGAATTTCGTATCCGCGCCGGCGCCTTGACCGTGATCACGCCCGGCGAAGCGCCACAACCGTAAGGCTCAGGCCGCCTCCGCCGTCGTGCCCGCCAACTCCTTCGTATCGGGCGAGCGATCCTCGCGCCCCGAATAGACGAACTCGGCGCCATCGAGATCGATCTTCGGAATCTCCTCCTTTTCGCGCCAATAGTCCTGATTATGCGCCCATTCGGGCTTGTCGCCGCGCCGCGGCAATTCGTCGAGGCCGCGCATCAGATAGCCCGGATTGAAATTGTCGCGGTCGATCCAGGGCAACAGCGTCATGCCTTCGTCTTCCGGTCGCAGCGCGACCTCCACCCGGTGTGCGCCCTTGCGCTCCATATGCCGCAGCAGCCGGCAGACGAAATCGCCCAGCATGTCGACCCGCAGCGTCCAGCTCGCGCGGAAATAGCCCATTACCCACGCCATATTGGGCACGCCGGTGAACATCATCCCGCGATAGGTGACCGTCTGCGCCCAATCGACCGCGCGCCCATCGACGAAGAACGGGATGTCGCCCATCACCGACAAGCGGAAGCCGGTCGCCGCGACGATGATGTCGGCTTCGATGATCTTGCCCGACTTGGTCCGGACGCCGCCCTCGACGAAACGGTCGATCTCGTCGGTGACGACGTCGACCTTGCCTGCTTTCACCGCCTGGAAGATGTCGCCGTCGGGACAGAAAGCGAGCCGCTGTTGCCAGACGCGATAGCGCGGCGTGAAATGCGGCTCGAACTCGAAATCCTCACCCGCATAGGCGCGGATCAGCGCCTTGAGCTCCTCGAACACCGCCTCGGGCTCGGCCAGGCAGCGCCGCGTCAGCTGATCCTGATCGAACATGATCTGTGCCCGCACCACGCGGTGGATGGTCGGCTCGTCCACGCCGATCTGACGCAGCCGGTCGGCAAGCTCGTTGCGGTTGGGGCTGCAGAAGAAATAGGTTGGCGAGCGCTGCAGCATCGTGACGTGCGCAGCCTTTTCGGCAAAGGCCGGGATGACCGTGGCCGCGGTGGCGCCCGAGCCGATCACCAGGATGCGCTTTCCGGCATAGTCGGTCGCCGGATCCCATAACTGCGCGTGGACGAATTGTCCCTTATAGTCGTCCAGCCCTGGCCAGGCCGGGACGTAGGGGTGCTCGTGGTCGTAATAGCCCTGGCACATCCAAAGGAATTCGCAGGTCAGCCGGACCGTATCGCCGTCGGCGGCCCGGACGGCCTCGATCGTCCAGCGATTGGTCTTGCTCGACCAGCGGCAAGCGGAGATGCGGTGGCCGTATCGGATATGCGGACCGATGCCGTTCTCCTCGATCACGTCGCCGATATAGCGCAGTATCTCGTCGCCGCTCGCGACCGGGGCGCCGACCCACGGCTTGAAGCGATAGCCGAACGTGTAGAGGTCCGAGTCCGACCGCACGCCGGGATATTTATGCGTTTCCCACGTGCCGCCGAACGTGTCCTTTGTTTCCAGGATCAGGTAGCTCTTGTCGGGGCATTGGTTCTGCAGGTGCCAGGCCGATCCGATCCCCGAGATACCCGCACCGACGATCAGCACGTCGACATGTTCGGCGGGCGCCACATCGCCCTCGACCGCGATCGCATTTGCCATGGCGCCTCTCCTTCTCTGCATGATATCGTCGGTGCAGAATGAAGCAATCCTGCGTCGCCAACCTTGACGCCGGTCAACTTTTCAACAGCGGGTGATTATTCAGACCATCCGGCTCCGGCGAACCGCATCCTCCCCGGCGCGCCTACGGCGATGACGCCGAGTAAAAAGCCGTCGGCCGGACATCGGTCCATTTAGGATGAACTGACGCTTGGCTGCCTAATTAAATAGCCCTAGCCTCCGAACGTTCAGGCAGGGGGTGGGGATGTTGCTGGCACGACTTGGGATCGCGGCGGCGTTGCTGCTGACCTCATTTGGCGCCGTCAAAGCGCAAGAAACAGTCGAGGCGCAAGAAGACGGAGCCGCATTCATTCCCGCGCCGATAAACCCTGCCGCCGATGCCGCGGTGTCGGGCATCAATCATTTCACCATCGACCTATTCAAGCACACGGGCCGTCCCGACGACAATCTGTTCCTGTCGCCGGCGAGCGTTTCGACGGCAATGGCGCTGGCATATCGCGGCGCACGCGGCGCTACCGCGGACGAACTACGTCGCGTGTTGTATTTCTCCGCACCTCCGGAGACATATCTGTCGGTTCAGGCGCCGATCCTACGCGCGATGACCTTTTCCGCAACCGGTCGCGAGCTGAGCACCAACAACAGCCTCTGGGTTCAGGACGGGCTGTCGATGAGCCCTGTCTATCTGGCCGACACCGCCGCAAATGCCGGTGCGGGACTACGGCGCGTCGATTACCGCGCCGACCCCGACCGTGCCCGCGTCACGATCAACCAATGGGTAAGCGACAAGACTCACGACCGCATCAATAACCTGCTCTCGCCCGAAAACGTAACCGACAGCACTCGGGCGATATTGGTCAACACGATCTATTGGAAGGCGCATTGGGAAACGGCTTTCCCAGCTGCCGGAACGAAGACCGAGCCTTTCCGCCGGCTGGATGGCAAGGCGATACCGGCATCCCTCATGCACCAGGACGCGGATTATCGGGTGCTGGAACGCGACGGGATCAAGGCGATCGACCTGCCTTATCGCGGGGGCGAAGTATCGATGACCGTGCTGATGCCCAACAAGGCCGCCGGCCTGCCCTCCTTCGAGGCGGGACTAACCGACGCGACACTGACGAAATGGCTCGTCGCGCTGGATGCCGCCGAAGCCCAGCGCACCATTCTTACGTTGCCCAAAATGCATTTGGAATGGCGCGGCGATCTCGTCAGTGCGTTCCGGGCGATGGGGGTGAATGCTGCGTTCGATGCGCGCGCCGACTTTTCCGGCATGGCGACCGTGCCCGGCGATCAAGTCCTGGCGATCGGCGCCATTATCCATCAGACCTGGCTGGACGTTGATGAGGAGGCATCCGAGGCTGCGGCGGCTACCGCGGTGGTAGAGGATGTCATCATCAGCGGCATGTTGAACGCCCCGAAGCCGAAGCCGCCCTTCATCTTCCGCGCTGACAAGCCGTTCCTATTCCTGCTGCGCGACCGACGAACGCATGCGATCCTGTTCATTGGCCGCTATACCGGGCCAGAAAAGGCCGATTAAACCAGCCGGCTCTGACGTACCGCCGCCGCGATGAAGCTGGCGAACAAGGGATGCGGGTCGAACGGCTTGGATTTCAGCTCGGGGTGGAATTGGACGCCGACGAACCAAGGATGATCGGGGCGCTCGACGATCTCAGGCAGCATGCCGTCGGGCGACATGCCGCTGAACACCAGCCCGCCCTTCTCCAGCGCGTCGCGATAGCCGGTATTGACCTCGTAGCGATGGCGGTGGCGCTCGCTGATGTCGGTCGAACCATAGATTGACGATACCACGCTGTTGCCGTCGAGCTTGGCATCGTAGGCGCCGAGCCGCATCGTCCCGCCCAGATCGCCGCCGGCCTCGCGCTTCTGGACGCCTTCGGCCGACATCCATTCGGTGATGATGCCGACTACCGGCTCCTCGGTCGGCCCAAATTCAGTCGACGAGGCTTTTTCGATTCCGGCCAGGTTCCTCGCACCCTCGACACAGGCCATCTGCATCCCGAAACAGATGCCGAAATAAGGCACGTTGCGTTCGCGTGCGAATTTGACCGAGGCGATCTTGCCTTCCGCGCCGCGCTCGCCGAACGCGCCTGGCACCAGGATCGCGTGACATGGCTCCAGGCTGGCGGCGATATCGCTATCGCCATGTTCGAACACTTCGGCGTCGATCCAACGGATATTGACCTTCACCTTGTTGGCGATGCCGCCATGGACCAGCGCCTCGTTGAGCGACTTGTACGCGTCCTGCAGGCCGACATATTTGCCGACCACGCCGACCGTCACTTCCCCTTCCGGGTTGGTCAGGCGATCCATGATGTCGGTCCAGCGGGTGAGGTCCGGCTTGACGTCGGGATCGATCCCGAATGCGCTCAGGACGGCGTCGTCCAGCCCTTCTTCATGATATTGGACCGGCACCGCGTAGATGCTCTTGGCATCAAGCGCGGGAATGACCGCTTCTTTGGGCACGTTGCAGAACAAGGCGATCTTGGCGCGTTCGCTCGCCGGGAGCGGCTGCTCGCAGCGGCACACCAGCACGTCGGGCTGGACGCCCAACGCCGCCAGTTCGCGCACGCTATGCTGGGTCGGCTTGGTCTTCAGCTCGCCGGCGGCGGCGATATAGGGCACCAAGGTGACGTGGATGCTGACCGAGTTGCCGCGGCCGAGATCGTTGCGGATCTGGCGGATCGCTTCGATGAACGGTAAGGATTCGATGTCGCCGACCGTGCCGCCGATCTCACACAATACGAAATCGAGATCGTCGGTTTCGGCCAGCGCGAACGCCTTGATCGCGTCGGTGACGTGCGGGATGACTTGGACGGTGGCGCCGAGATAGTCGCCACGGCGTTCGCGCTGGATGATCTGCTGATAAATCCGGCCCGACGTGACATTGTCTGACTGTCGCGCCGCGACGCCGGTGAAGCGTTCGTAATGGCCGAGATCGAGGTCGGTTTCCGCCCCGTCGTCGGTCACATAGACCTCACCATGCTGATACGGGCTCATCGTGCCCGGATCGACGTTGAGATAGGGATCGAACTTCCGGATGCGGACGCGATAGCCGCGTGCCTGGAGGAGGGCAGCCAGGGAAGCCGCCATCAAACCTTTGCCGAGCGAGGAGACCACGCCGCCGGTAATGAAAATAAACCGCGCCATGGGAATCACCGCCTAGCTTGGAATGGGGGCGTGCCGCAAGCACGCGACTCCGCCCGCGCGAACAAAAAGTCCGCGCGGGCGATCAGAACGAAATGGATTTAGCGGACGGGAACCGCGCCGTTGCTGGCCGGAGCCACCTTGTTCTCGCCGGGCGCGAGCGCGCCCGGGAAGGTGAGGTTGCCACCGGCACCCGCCGCCGCATTGGCGGCCGCGCCACCAAAGGCGCCGCCCGCCGGTTGCGGAGCGCTGCCGGCCGGCGCATTGATCGGCGCCGCGCGATTGAGCGAGGTGTCGATCGACGTCGCATGCCGCGTCGCCGCCATCACCGCGAGGAGGATGGTCAAGGAGACGAAGACCGTTGCCAGGATCGCGGTCGATCGCGTCAGGAAGTCGGCAGCGCCGCGCGCGGACATCAATCCCGCCGGGCTGCCGCCGCCGGTCAGGCCGCCGCCTTCAGAACGCTGCATCAGGATGATGGTGACGAGCGCAGCGCCGACGAGCAACTGAACGACAAGGACAAAGGTAAAGAGCATCGAACGACTGTGACCCGCGAAACTGGAGAAAGCGGGCACATAGGCGACCCCATCCCTGCGATCAACCGCTCATCGGCCGGACGACACGTGGCGTTTCCATGACATTTCGTGTCCGCACTGAAACCCAATCGCCTCGGCGCACGTTGTTACGCCTGCGATCGTGACCACCTTTTCGAGCCATGTGGACAATCAGTGAGCACCGACATGAACATTGCCAGCACTTTCGACACCTCCCCGCTCACCCGGTGGATGAATACGCTGGTCGATTATGTCCGATCCGGTGAGCCCGATCTCACCAACCGGCAGATGGCATTGCTGCTGGTCGTCTATCTCAGTCCGGGACCGCATACCGTGCGCGGACTTGCCCGTGCGTTGAACGTTTCCAAGCCGGTCGTGACACGCGCCTTGAACAGATTGGGGGCCCTCGGCTATCTGCGCCGCCAGCGCGACGATACGGACAAGCGCAACATCTTCATCGCGCGCACCACCGAGGGGGCAGGTTTTCTTGAAGAATTCGGACAATTTGTGGGAGAAAGCGACCCGCCCCGCGCCCGCAGAGCCACCGCGTAGAACCTTCGCGCTCACGGGTCCGTCGATACCGATCGATCCGCGCCACAACGCGATTCGTCGGGATCTCGCCGACGTTCGGCTGGCGGAATACGTATTCGCGCCGCATTACGCGGCTCCCCTCCCCTGTGTAGTAACCCGCGCCGTGATCCTACACGCCGAATCATCTCCCAAGTCCGAACCGCTCGCGGAGCTCACCATGGGTGAGAGCTTCGAGGTGCTGGAAGTATTGCGTGACGTCGCCTGGGGCGTGTCGCCCGAACATCGCCTCGCCGGTTATGTCGATCGCACGGCGCTGGATCTCGCGGCATGAACGTGAATGTCTTCATCGATGGCGGTGCCGGCACCACCGGGCTCGAGATCCGCGAACGGCTGAGTGGACGGAACGACGTGACTCTGGTCACGCTCGACGACGCGGTGCGCAAAAATGCGACGGCGCGCAAACAGGCGCTGAACGATGCCGATTTCGTCATCCTGTGCCTGCCCGATGACGCCGCGCGCGAGGCCGTGGCGATGATCACCTCGGAAAAGACGCGTGTGATTGACGCCTCGACCGCGCATCGCGTCGCCGAGGGTTGGGCCTATGGTTTCGCCGAGCTCGAACCGGCGCAACAGGCAGCGATCGCCGAGGCGCGCTTCGTCAGCAATCCCGGCTGCTACCCGACCGGATTCCTCGCGCTGGTCCGGCCGCTGGTTCGCGCCGGCCTGATTCCGCACGACTGGCCGCTCAGCGCCAATGCGATTTCTGGCTATTCGGGTGGCGGCAAATCGATGATCGCCGAGTTCGAAGAGGGGAAAGCCGATACGAGCGCCCGGCTGTACGCTTTGGGCCTGGCGCACAAGCACGTCGCCGAGATGCAGAAGCATGCCCGGATCGCGCATCCGCCGATTTTCACGCCGGCGGTCGCCAACACCTATCGCGGCATGATCGTCGAGGTTCCGGTGCCGCTCCATGCGCTGCCGCGCAAACCGTCGCTGATGCAGATCGAAACCACGCTGGCCGAGGCCTATAAGGATAGCCCGCTGATCCGGATCGGTGCGGCGGATGCCCAGTTCGTGACGATCGAGGACGATGCCGGCAGCGACCGACTGACCTTGCGCGTCTGCGGCAATGCCGAGGCCGGACAGGCGCGGTTGATTGCGACGCTCGACAATCTCGGCAAGGGCGCGGCGGGCGCGGCCGTGCAGAATCTGAACATCATGGCGGGATTCGACCCGGTCACGGGCCTGACTTTATGAGCACGGCACCCTAAATTCGTCGATCTCCACACACTCCGCCCTGCAACCAGCGCAGGGCCAATTGTTTAAACGAGGAAAGCAAATGCCCGGAACGCGCCAGCCGCTCGACAAATTGCTGTTGTTCGGCGCGACCGGGGATTTGTCGCAGCGCATGCTGCTGCCATCGCTCTACGGGCTGGACGAAGACGGCCTGCTGCCGCCCGACATGACCATCACCGGCACCGCGCGCACGGTGTTCGAGGACGGCGCGTTCCGGAAATTCGCCAAGGAAGCACTCGAAAAATACCTGCCCGAGGATCGCAAGGACAAGGACAAGATCGCATCCTTCCTCAAGCGGCTGAACTATCAGGCGCTCGACGCGACCAAGGCCGACCATTTCAAGGACTTGTCCGACGAACTCGGCGACACCTCGAAGGGGCTGGCAATCTTCTTGTCCACCGCACCGAGCCTGTTCGAGCCGACGATCAAGGGGCTCGCCCAGGCGGGTCTGGCGCACGGCAACGTCCGCATCGGGCTCGAGAAGCCGCTCGGCTACGATCTCGCCTCGAGCCGAGAGATCAACGACGCGGTCGCCGCGGTCTTTCCCGAGGACCGGATTTTCCGGATCGACCATTATCTGGGCAAGGAGACCGTCCAGAACATCCTGGCGCTGCGCTTCGGCAATTCGTTCTTCGAGCCGGTATGGAACGCGCAAGGCATCGACAACGTCCAGATCACCGTCTCCGAGACAGTCGGGCTCGAGGAACGCGCCGGCTATTATGACGGCGCCGGCGCGCTCCGCGACATGGTCACCAACCATATCCTCCAACTCGTCGCACTGATCGCGATGGAGCCCCCTGCCCGCTACGACAAGGATTCGATCCGCGACGAAAAGGCCAAGGTGTTCCGCAGCCTGCACGTCATGACCCCCGAGGAAGTGCCGCAGAATACGGTGACCGGCCAGTACGGCCCTGGCGCGGTGGGCGGCGAAATCGTCAAGGGCTATCTCGACGAGCTCGGCAAACCGTCGACCACCGAGACCTTCGTCGCGATCAAGACGCGGATCGACAATTGGCGCTGGCAGGGCGTGCCGTTCTACCTGCGCACCGGCAAGCGCATGGCCGTCCGCCGCAGCGAGATCGCGATCCAGTTCAAGCCCGTGCCGCATTCGATGTTCGCGGGCCGTGGCGGGCTGCTCCAGCCCAACAAGCTGATCATCCGCCTGCAGCCCGAAGAATATATCCAGATGCTGGTGATGGCCAAGGAGCCGGGGCTCGACCGCGAAGGCATCCACCTGCGCGAGGTGCCGCTCAACCTCAGCCTCGACGCCGAATTTGCCGGCGCGCGCCGCCGCATCGCCTATGAGCGGCTGCTGCTCGACCTGATCGAGGGCGACCAGACCTTGTTCGTCCGCCGCGACGAGGTCGAGGCGCAATGGGCCTGGACCGACGCGATCCGCGCCGGCTGGACGGCCAACGACATGAAGCCCAAGAGCTACGCCTCGGGCAGCTGGGGCCCGTCGACCTCGATCGCGCTGACCGAGCGCGATGGCGTGACCTGGCAGGACGATTGAGTTTCTAAAAACCCTCTCCCGCTTGCGGGAGAGGAGCGAGACCTGGGTCGACGTAGCCGGCCTTAGTCGCAGCGGTGAGGGTCTTCTGTTCGCCCCCACAGCTGGAAGAAAGAAGACCCTCACCCAACCCTCTCCCGCAAGCGCGAGAGGGCTTTAAGAGCGAAGAGCATCATGGCGACGAACGAAGAAATCGAATGGTGGGAATATGACGATACCGACGAGATGGCGGATGCCGTCGCGGGCGATATCGGCTTCATCATCGAAAGTGCGATCGAAGCGCGCGGCGGCGCGGTCGTCGCGCTGGCCGGCGGCAAGACGCCCATCCCGATCTATCAGCGGCTGGCCAAGGCGAAGCTCGAATGGAAGCGCGTCACGATCATTCCGGGCGACGAGCGCGTCGTTCCCCTGGGCGATCCGCTGTCCAACGTGACGATGATCGCCAAGACCTTCTTGCCGCTCGGCGCGCGGGTGATGCCGATCGTCCCGCAAGCGACGGCCGATTATAAGGCGGCCGGGCGTTCGGCGGATGCGTTGATGCAGGACCTGCATTGGCCGCTCGACCTCTGCCTGCTCGGCATCGGCGCCGATGGCCATACCGCCTCGATTTTCCCGGGCCCGGATTTCGACGAGGCCCTGAACGGTCCCAAGGAACGCCGGATGCTGGGCGTCATGCCCGATCCGCTGCCGCCCGAAGCGCCGGTGGCGCGCGTGACGCTCAGCCGCGCGGCGATCGTCTCGTCGGCGGCGGTGATCATCGCGATCACCGGCGCCGAAAAGAAGAAGGTGCTGGAAGACGCTATCAGCCAGGGGCCGAGCTCGTCCTATCCGATCGGACGCGTCCTCGCGGACACCGAGCTTCCCGTCGACATCCATTGGGCGCCATAGGCACGGTCAGGCACCGGGAAGTCGGCCCAGGTTCTCAGCGCATACGAATTTCCATCGCCTTGTGAGGCGCGCGGGCTTGCCCGGACGTTGGGCAGGTCTAGGACGAAGTTGAAAGAGCTGGCACGTCCGGCTCCTGGCAAACGGACCCCAAGACCATGAACCCGGCAGTATCCGCCGTCACCAACCGTATCGTCGAGCGCTCGCGCCCGACGCGCCGCGCCTATCTTGACCTGATCGAACGGGAGCGCGACCGCGGGTCGCGATCGCGTGCGACGCTCGGCTGCGCCAACCTCGCGCACGGCTATGCCGGGACCGAGGAAGATCGCGACGCGATGAAGACCAATGCCGCGATGAATATCGGCATCGTCACATCGTATAACGACATGCTGTCGGCGCACGCAGTCTATTATCGCTACCCCGAGCAGATGAAGGTCTGGGCGCGCGAAGTCGGTGCGACGGCTCAGGTCGCCGGCGGCGTGCCCGCGATGTGCGATGGCGTGACCCAGGGCTATCCGGGGATGGAGCTGTCGCTGTTCAGCCGCGACACGATCGCATTGTCGACCGCGATCGCGCTGACTCACGGCTTGTTCGAGGGCGCTGCGCTGCTTGGCATTTGCGACAAGATCGTGCCCGGTTTGCTGATGGGTTCGCTGCGTTTCGGCCATTTACCGACGATTCTGGTGCCCGGCGGACCGATGCGGACCGGCATCCCCAACAAGGCCAAGGCGGCGGTGCGCGAGCAATTCGCCGAAGGCAAAGTCGGCCGCGAGGAATTGCTCGAGGCGGAGATCGGCGCCTATCATTCGAAGGGCACTTGCACCTTCTACGGTACCGCCAACACCAATCAGATGATGATGGAGGTGATGGGACTCCACATGCCCGGCGCCGCCTTCGCCAATCCCGGCACGAAGCTTCGCCAGGAACTGAGCCGCGCGGCGGTGCACCGTCTCTCGGAGATTGGCTGGGACGGCGACGATTACCGTCCGCTCGGCCATTGCGTCGACGAACGCGCGATCGTGAACGCGGCGGTCGGCCTGCTCGCCACCGGCGGATCGACCAATCATCTGATCCACTTGCCGGCGATCGCGCGTGCTGCCGGTATCGTGATCGATTGGGAAGATTTCGATCAGTTGAGCCGCGCCGTGCCTCTGGTCGCGCGCGTCTATCCCAATGGATCGGCCGACGTGAACGGCTTCGAGGATGCCGGTGGCATGCCGTTCGTTATCCGCGAATTGCTCGGCGCCGGCTTGCTCCATGGCGACATCCTGACTGTTGCGGGCGATTTCGCCGATTACGGCAAGCGCCCGGTAGTCGAAGGCGACGGCCTGCGCTGGGAAGATCCCGGCGCGAGCGGCGACGAAACCATTCTGCGCCCCGCCGCCACGCCCTTTTCGCCCGAAGGCGGCTTCCGCATCCTGACCGGCAATCTCGGCCGGGCCTGCATCAAGGTGTCGGCAGTCGACCAGGATCGCTGGGTGGTCGAAGCGCCGGCTCGGGTGTTCCATGACCAGGCCGACGTGCAGGCGGCGTTCAAGGCCGGCGAGCTCGATCGCGACGTCGTCGTGGTAATGCGCTTCCAGGGTCCGCGCGCCAACGGCATGCCCGAGCTCCACAAGCTGACCCCGCCTTTGGGTGTGCTCCAGAACAAGGGCTATCGCGTGGCGCTGGTCACCGATGGCCGTATGTCCGGCGCATCGGGCAAGGTGCCGGCGGCGATCCATTGCTCGCCCGAGGCTTTGGGCGGCGGCCCGCTCGGCCGGGTACGCGATGGCGACATCATCCGGCTCGACGCGGTGAACGGCACGCTCGATGCACTGGTCGATGCGGTCGAATGGGATGCGCGCGATCTCGCCGAATGTCCGCCGGCTGCTGAGGGAATGGGTCGCGAGCTGTTCGGGTTGTTTCGTGGGGCGGCGGACGAAGCGGAGCTGGGTGCCAGCGCGATTTTCGCCGGCGCTGGGTTATAAGAACCGTCACCCCAGCGAAAGCTGGGGTCTCAAGCCAAGTGCCAATACGGCATGAGATCCCAGCTTTCGCTGGGATGACGTTTGGGGAAGGTTGAGGAGCCACATGGAAGTCGTTGCAGTCGATATCGGGGGCACCCATGCCCGTTTCGCCATTGCTGAAGTGGCCGATGGCAAGGTCGTATCGCTCGGGCCGGAAGTCACCCAGAAGACTGCTGAGCACGCCTCGCTCCAGACCGCCTGGCAGGATTTTGGGCGCCAGCTCGGCCGCGACCTGCCCAAGGCAGCGGCAATCGCGGTCGCGTCTCCGGTCGGCGGCGACGTGATCAAGCTGACCAACAACCCCTGGATCATTCGCCCGGCGCTGATCCCGGAGCGACTCGGTGCCGACACCTATGTGATCGTCAACGATTTCGGCGCGATCGCGCACGCGGTGGCGCAACTGCCCGAGGAGGACTTCCAGCACATCTGCGGCCCCAAGCGGCCGTTGGCACGCGCCGGGGTGACCTCGATCTGCGGGCCGGGCACCGGCCTGGGCGTCGCGGGAGTGCTTCACGCCGGCGGCACTTATCACGTGCTGTCGACTGAAGGTGGCCATGTCGATTTCGCGCCGCTCGACGGCTTCGAGGACGCTATCCTCAAGCGGCTACGCAGAACCTTCACCCGCGTCTCGGCCGAGCGGATCTGCGCCGGACCGGCGATCGTCGCCATCTACGAGACCCTGGCCGAGATCGAAGGCAAGGCGATTCGCCATCTCGACGACAAGACGATCTGGACGATGGCGTTCGAAGGATCGGACAGCCTGGCGATCGCCGCGCTCGACCGCTTCGTGCTCGCGCTCGGCGCGTTCGCCGGCGATCTCGCGCTGATGCAGGGGGCGAAGGATGTAGTCATCGCGGGCGGCCTCGGCCTCAAGCTCAAGGAGCATTTCGCGCGATCGGGCTTTTCCGAACGCTTCACCGCCAAGGGCCGGTTCCAGCAGATGATGGCCGCTATCCCGGTGAAACTGATCACCCATCCCCAGCCCGGCCTGTACGGCGCCGCAGCCGCTTTTGCCCAGGAGCATGCCAAGTGAACGATACCGTCAATCCGATCGGCAACCCGATCGAACGTATCATGCTGGCGGCGCCGGTCATTCCGGTGATCGTCATCGAGGATCTGGCCACAGCACGCCCGCTGGCCGAAGCTTTGGTCAAGGGCGGCCTGCCCACGCTCGAAGTGACGATGCGCACGCCTGTAGCGCTCGATGCGATCCGCGAGATGAAGAAGGTGCCCGGCGCGATCGTCGGCGCGGGCACCGTTATCAACCCCGGCCAGTTCGCGCAGGCGATGGATGCGGGCGCCGAATTCATCGTGTCGCCGGGCCTGACCGAGCGCCTGGCCGAGCCGATCATCGCCAGCGGCGTTCCCTATCTGCCGGGGATTGCCAATTCCGCCGACCTGATGCGCGGGCTCGATCTCGGGCTGACGCATTTCAAGTTCTTCCCGGCCGAGGCGAATGGCGGGCTGAAGGCCCTCAAGAGCCTGGCGGCACCATTCTATCAGTGCAAATTCTGCCCGACCGGCGGGATCACCGAGGCGAATGCGCGCGAGTGGCTGGCGTTCGAGCCGGTGCTGTGTGTGGGCGGCAGCTGGGTGTGTTCGGGGACGCCTGAAGAGGTCGAGGCGAAGGCACGGGCGGCAGCGGCATTGCGTTAAAAAACCCTCTCCCTTTGGGAGAGGGAGGGAGCCGCGAAGCGGCGGAAGGGTGAGGGCAGCTCGGCCGCATCTCCACCCTGCCCTCACCCTTCCCACGCCTTCGGCGCGGGCCCCTTCCCTCTCCCAACGGGAGAGGGGGTTTACATCTCCCCGCGCGCTCTCCGGATGGCGTACCATTTCTGCACGTTGGCATTGTGCTGTTCGAGCGTGTCGGCGAACACGTGCCCGCCGGTCCCGTCCGCGACGAAATAGAGCGCCTGCGAATCCGCCGGGTTGAGCACGGCATCGATAGACGCACGCCCCGGATTGGCGATCGGCCCCTTCGGCAGGCCAGTCATCGCATAAGTATTGTAACCGTTATTCGCCTCGAGCTCGGAGCGCAGGATGCGGCGGCCGAGCGGTTTGCCCTTGGTCACCGGATAGATCACCGTCGGATCGGCCTGGAGCGGCATGCCACGCTTCAAGCGGTTCGAATAGACCGCGGCGACCATGCGCCGTTCCGACGGCTTGCCAGTTTCCTTCTCGACGATCGAGGCGAGGATCAGCGCCTCGCGCGGTGTTTTCGCCACCGTGGTCGGCGAGCGCTTCGCCCAGGCCTGGTCGAGATAGAGCGCCATCGCGCGCTGCATCCGCTCGACGATCGCTTCACGGCTGTCGCCGCGTTCGAAGCTGTAACTATCGGGCAACAGCGAGCCCTCGGCGGGCACGTCGATCTTCCCGGTCAGCTCGGACATCGCCATCAGCCGCTCTTGCGCCATGATCGACGGCCAGCCCTCGGGAATGGTGATGAAGCGCTGGAGCGTCTTGCCGCCCTGGAGCAGCTTCAGGATGTCCGACTGGCTGAGATGCGCGGGGATGCGATATTCGCCGGCCTTGATCCCCGCACCGCCTCCAAAGACTTTGGCGAGCAAGGTGAAGCGACTGGCGGACGAGATCGCGCCGGCCCTTTCGAGTTGCTCGGCGGCCTTGTTGAGGCTGGTACCGGGCGCGATCGAGACGGTGACGTTCTTCTGCAGGGGGCCGCGCCCGCCCCAGCTATGGACCAGCCAGAAGCCGCCCGCGACCAATAATAGCGCGGCGACGAGACCGAGGCATCCGAACCGGCTGCCGCCGCGCTTCTTGCGGGCCATGACGGGGTCAGACCGCCTTCATCACCAGGCTGGCATTGGTGCCGCCGAAGCCGAACGAGTTGTTGAGCACCGCCTTGACCTTACGCTCCTTGGCAACGTGCGGGACGAGATCGACGCCAGCGCAATTGTCGCTCGGATTGTCGAGGTTGAGCGTCGGCGGCACGATCTGGTCGCGAAGTGCCAGGATGCAGAAGATCGATTCGACCGCGCCGGCGCCGCCGAGCAGATGGCCGATCGCCGATTTGGTAGACGACATCGACAGATTGGCGATGTTGTTGCCGAACAATTTGCGCACGGCATTGAGTTCGAGTTCGTCGCCGAGCGGCGTCGAGGTACCATGGGCGTTGATATAGTCGATATCGCTCAGGTCGAGGCCCGACTTGCGCATCGCCATTTCCATCGAGCGGAAGGCGCCCGACCCTTCGGGATGCGGCGCGGTGACGTGATAGGCGTCGCCCGACAGGCCATAACCGATCACTTCGGCATAGATTTTGGCGCCGCGCTTCTTGGCGTGCTCATATTCCTCGAGACACACGACACCGGCGCCTTCGCCCATGACGAAGCCGTCGCGGTCCTTGTCGTACGGACGGCTGCCGCGCCATGGTTCGTCACGGAAACCAGTCGACAGCGCACGCGCCTGGCCGAAGCCGGCGATGCCGATCGGGCAGATCGCGCCTTCGGAGCCGCCGGCGAGCATCACGTCGGCATCGTCCATCGCGATCATCCGCGCGGCGTCGCCGATCGAATGCGCACCGGTCGAGCAGGCGGTGACGACGGCGTGGTTGGGACCCATCAGGCCATATTTGATCTGCACCTGGCCGGTGATCAGGTTGATCAGGCGGCCATGGACGAAATGCGGCGAGACGCGCTTGGGGCCCTTCGCGGCGAGCACCAGCGATTCGCTTTCGATACCTGGCAGACCACCGATGCCCGATCCGATCGAGCAGCCGGCGCGAAAGCGCTCTTCTTCGCTCATCTCGGTCAGGCCGGCATCCTCGAGCGCCTGGCCGGCGGCATCGATGCCGTAGACGATGAACGGATCGACCTGGCGCTGGACCTTATGGTCGACCCGCTTGTCGGGATCGAAGCCATATTCGTGATCGGCCGGCTTCACTTCACACGCATAATTGCTGTGAAAGTCGGTCGCATCGAACTTGGTGATCGTCCCCGCGCCCGATTTGGCCGCGATGATGTTCTTCCAGGCCGTTTCGACGTCCGCCCCCAGGGGGGTTACCAGGCCCAGGCCGGTCACGACTACGCGCCGCATGGTCTTCTCCAATCCAAGTCTCTTACAGCGAAACGGCCCCCCGGCCCTGGGTAACCCTGGGACGGGGAGCCGCTCGTTACTCTATACGCCCGCGGCCGTCAGCCACGGAAAAGAGGGCTCAGCCCTGGTGCGCGTCGATATAGGTGATCGCGTCGTTGACGGTCGTGATCTTCTCGGCGGCATCGTCCGGAATTTCGACCCCGAACTCTTCCTCGAACGCCATGACCAGCTCGACGATGTCGAGGCTGTCGGCACCGAGATCGTCGATGAAGCTAGCCTCAGGCGTCACCGAACCGGCTTCGACGCCCAGGTGCTCGACCACGATCTTCTTCACCCGGTCGGCAGTATCGCTCATTCGTCAGCTTCCCTCTATTGTTTCCGGAGTCCACCCCGGGGAGTTTCCTGAACGCACGTAGAACGCGAGGGGTGCCCGCGCAAGGGGCTCTACCGCTCGCCTAGGTCGAGCTCTTGCATTGGACGATCTTCGGCGAAGGCGGCCTCAGCCTCATCACGCATGATCCAGCCGGCGAACACGTCTCCGGTGGTCCCGCTCATCACGCCATCGTCCTCGGTGCCGCTCCCATCGAACTTGAACCCGCTTTTCGCCAGAAAGGCCTTCAATTTGTCGGCGGCTGGCGATTCCCCCTTCACCGTCGCGACGCGCTCGTCGAAGCTCAGCGTCCGAAAGTAATCGTACAGGCTGTCATATGGGACGGTTCGCGGTCCCAACGCGGCATATTTCTGTTTGCCGCTGAGAACCTGGCCCTCCGTTATGACATGCATGATCGCTGCGTTCACCCGGTTCTCCGACCATTTATGACCGGCGGCACATTTCACCAGGGCATCACGCACGGCGGCCTGCGCCGAATCCTTGTCGGCCGCGCTGCTCGATTCGTCGCTGAGCGCCGTGAGTTTCTCGGGCAGCAGTCCGTATTCGGTGGCAGGGCAGTCGATCTCGGTGGCGGCCGCAACAGGGCTTGCCGACTGAAACGCAAGTGCGATCAAAATCAACATCATTCATCCCCCTCAACTGCCTCTTTCGGTCCGATCATAGGCTGGTAAATTCTGCCGGATAAAACTCGATCGCCGCAAGCGCCGAATAGAATAACAGCACGTGCCGCCGGACCGACGCGCTTTTCGCCGTACTGGTCACAGCGGCTAATGCGCGCGCGGACGCCTTCTCGGTCAAGCTCCTGCGATCCTCGACCGGCAGCGCGGCATAGGCTGCTGCGAGTGTGTTGGCGTCGAGTCCATCGCTCCGGAGCGCAGCTTCGGCGCCCAGCTTCGTCGCTCTGCCCTGCGTGTAGGACACTGCGACCTGGACCGCGGCCGGCGACCAATTCCCGGCGGTACGGCATGATTGGCGCGCGGCGAGCAATGCCTCGCGATCGGCGTCCAGCGCGGCTGCGGGATTATCGCCCTTGTCGGCTGCGGCAACCACACCGTCACCGATCCGTTGCATCGCCGTCGACCCTAGCTTCGCCTCGATACAGCCGATGTCGCCCGATGCCGCCGAGGCGGTGCCGGGCGTGAGCAGAGCGGCGGCGATCAGAATCGTTCTCACAGCATTGCCATCCCGCCATTGACGTGAAGTGTCTGGCCGGTGACGTAACCGGCTTCCTTCGACGCGAGATAGACGACGGCGGCACCGATATCCTCGCCCGTGCCGAGATCGCCGGCCGGAATGCGGCCGAGCAAGGCAGTCTTCTGCGCTTCGGGCAGTACGTCGGTCATCGCCGAGCGGATGAAGCCGGGGGCGACGCAATTGACCGTGATGTTGCGGCTGGCGAGTTCCTGCGCCAGCGCCTTGGACATGCCGACCAGTCCGGCCTTGGACGCGGCGTAATTGGCCTGGCCGGGATTGCCGGTCGCGCCGACCACCGAGGTGATCGAGATGATGCGGCCATAGCGCGCCTTCATCATCGGCTTGGCGGCGGCGCGGATCAGGCGGAATGCGGCCTCAAGGTTGACCTTGATCACCTGTTCCCATTCCTCGTCCTTCATCCGCATCGCGAGATTGTCGCGCGTGACGCCGGCATTGTTGACCAGGATATCGAGTTTGCCGCCCAGCGCCTCGACGGCGCGCGGCACCAGCGCGTCGACCGCGGCGCCATCGGACAGATCGCATTGCACCGCGACATGATCGCCACCGAGCGACGCGCGAAACGCCTCCAACTTGTCGGCATTCGATCCCGATACCGCCAGTCGAGCCCCCTGCCCGGCCAGCGCCTGGGCTATCGCGGAACCGATCCCTCCGGATGCGCCGGTGACCAGCGCGGTCATGCCTGTGAGGTCGAACATCATTTCATCTCCAAATTTTGATTCACGCGGAGGCGCGGAGACGCGGAGGGACGATAGTCATTGACGATCCGTTTCAGCCCTTCCTTGAGCGTCTCGCCGCCAAAGTTGATCAGAAGCCCTACGGGCTGTTGAGTAAGACGCAAGTAGGTCAGCAATTGCTTGCCGTGCGCCGGGTTCAGCCGTTCGACTGACTTTATCTCGACCAGGAGCCGATCATCGACGAGCAAGTCGATCCTGAACGCGGCGGGAAAGTGAAGGCCGTCGAACGTGATGTCGATCGCGCGCTGGCGCGCGATCTGATAGCCCATCTGCTCGAGGCGGCCGGCCAGAATCATCTCGTACACCGTCTCGAGCAGGCCCGGTCCTAACTCACGGTGCAGTTTCAGGGCTACGTCGATAACGTCTCCCGAAATCGCCTCTAATTCCCTCACTCTTCGCGCCTCCGCGCCTCCGCGTGAATCAAAACGACTTAGCCAAAGCCTCGATATCCTCCATCGAGATCACGCTCGACGTATCGACGTCGGGGACGATGCGCTTGACCATCGGGCTCAGGACCTTGCCGCCGAATTCGACGAAGCGCTCGACGCCGGTGTCGGCCATGTTGATCACCGATTCGCGCCAGCGCACCATGCCGGTAACCTGTTCGACCAGCAGCTTGCGGATCGTGTCGACATCGCTGACCGGCTGCGCGGTGACGTTAGCGAAGACGGCGATCAAGGGCGTGTCGATCCGCGCCTCGGCCAGCACCTTGTCCATCGCGTCGGCGGCGGGCTGCATCAGCGGGCAGTGGAACGGCGCCGATACCGGCAGCGCGATGGCGCGCTTGGCGCCATAGTCCTTGGCGATCTCGATCGCGCGGTCGATCGCTGCCTTGGCGCCCGAGATCACCACTTGCGACGGATCGTTGTCGTTGGCGACCGTACAGACCTCGCCCTGCGCGGCGGCCTCGGCAATTTTTTGCGCGATCGTCAGGTCGGCGCCGAGGAGCGCCGCCATCGCGCCCACCCCTACCGGCACTGCCGCCTGCATCGCTTCGCCGCGGTGGCGCAGCAACAATGCGGTGGTGGCAAGGTCGAGCGCGCCGGCGGCACACAAGGCGCTATATTCACCCAGGCTGTGACCCGCGACGTAATCGGCCTTGTCGGCGAGCTTCAGCCCGCCTTCCTTCTCCAGCACGCGCAACGTCGCGATCGCATTGGCCATGATCGCCGGCTGCGCGTTAGCGGTCAGCGTCAGCTCGTCGGCAGGCCCGTCGAACATCAGCGCCGACAGATGCTGGCCGAGCGCCTCGTCGACTTCCTGGAACACTTCGCGCGCGGCGGCGCTGGCCTCGGCGAGCGCCTTGCCCATGCCGACCGCCTGGCTGCCCTGGCCTGGAAATATGAAAGCGCGCATCATCCTCTCCCGATTGAGGCTGCGGCCCTAGAAATGCTGCGCCCGTTGCGCAAGTTGCGAAACCTCTTCCGCGTGAGAGAGGGCTTTCGCTCGCAACCTTCCCTCGCAACCTTGCTTTCCGCCCGGAAACCTGTATGGGAGCCGCCATCGGGGTGGAGGGACGCGTTCTCTCCGCCCCGGTTGCTTTGAAGACGATAGCCGGAGGGGCGACCGTATGGTGCGGCGTCAGCGATCGGCCAAGATAGAGGTAAGACATGGCTCTTTACGAGCACGTGTTCCTTGCGCGCCAGGATCTGGCACAAGCGCAAGTGGACGCACTGGCGGAAGCCGCCACCAAGATCATCGAGGACAATCAGGGCAAGGTCGTCAAGACCGAGACCTGGGGCCTGCGCAGCCTGGCCTATCGCATCGCGAAGAACCGCAAGGCGCATTACGTGATGCTCGAGATCGACGCACCGGGTTCGGTCGTCGCCGAGCTGGAGCGCCAGACCCAGATCAACGAAGACGTGATCCGCTACATGACCGTCAAGGTCGACGAGCATGAGACCGGCCCGTCGGTGATGATGCGTAAGAATGAGCGCGATCGCGAGCGTCGCAGCGAGCGCGGCGATCGCAACGACCGCGGTCCCCGCGGCGGTTTCGACGGCGAATAAGGAGCAACGACAATGGCACGACCCTTTTTCCGCCGCCGCAAGAGCTGCCCGTTTTCCGCGAAGGACGCCCCCCGGATCGACTATAAGGACGTCCGGCTGCTGCAGGGCTTCGTCTCCGAGCGTGGCAAGATCGTCCCCTCGCGCATCACTTCGGTGAGCGCGAAGAAGCAGCGCGAGCTGGCCCAGGCCATCAAGCGCGCGCGTCACCTGGGCCTGCTGCCCTACCTCGTTAAGTAAGGAGCGCCCGCAATGGACGTTATTCTGCTGGAGCGCGTCGAGAAGCTCGGCGCCATCGGCGATGTCGTGAAGGTCAAGGACGGCTTTGCCCGTAACTACCTTCTGCCGAACAAGAAGGCGCTGCGCGCCAACGAAGCCAACCGCAAGGTGTTCGAGGCCAACCGCGCCCGCATCGAGGCCGACAATGCGTCGCGCCGTACCGATGCCGAGAGGGAAGCCAAGAATTTCGACGGCGTGGCGATCACCCTGATCCGTCAGTCGTCGAACACCGGCCAGCTCTATGGATCGGTCGCGGTTCGCGATCTGGTCGAAGCGCTCGAGGCCGACGGCCACAAGGTCGCCAAGTCGGCGATCGTCCTCGCCAAGCCGATCAAGGCGATCGGTGTGTACGACGTCAAGGTCCAGCTGCACCCCGAGGTCGCGGTGACCGTCAAGGTCAACGTCGCCCGCTCGCCCGAAGAGGCCGAGATGCAGTCGAAGGGCGTCGACGTCATGGCGCAGATGTTCGAGGAAGGCCGCGACGTCACCGGCTTCACCGAGGATTACGATCCCAACGCCGAACCGGGCGCGACTGCCGAGGCTCCGGCCGAAGCCGCTCCGGCCGCCGAGGAAGCTTCGGAAGGCTAAGCCCTTTCGGCTTCAAGCATAGAAAAAGGGCCGTCCGGATTGCTCCGGGCGGCCCTTTTCTTGTGCGACCCTTCGGGGGCTGGGGTCGCGGGTCGACGCTCCTGGGGGGATCAGAGCGTCGTAACGTAGGCGCCGACGACCGCTGTCAGCGGGATGAGCGCGAAGATTACAGGCAGAACCTTGCTCACGGTTTCGTTTCCTTCGGCCGTCATGGCCGTTGGCAGTAAGATGCGTGCGAGGCAGCTCCCTTTCCAGAAGATGAACGGGAAACTTATCGTTTCAGGATGAGAATGGCCGCTTGGCCGCTTCGGAACGTTACTTCCGCCCGAACAGCTTCTTGATCTCGTTATGCGCCAGCTTCTCGAAGGCAGCCTTACAAATGTGAAGGCGGAGGCGGCAATTGGGTGGAAAGCCGCCGTCAAAAATGAGCGAGACTAGCGAGCGTGGCCCAGACCATCGCCACAATTGCCAGGAGCGAGCCGGAGAACGCCAACAAGCCCCATGTCACCTGGGCGTGCCGAGAATGGCGCACGTCCGCTGTGATGCGCTGGCCGCAATAAATCAGGTTGCAGACGAGCAGTGCCAGCGTCAGCAGGATCAAGCTTAGGATCTGCACACTGCGATCATCGCTCAGGTAACGAATGTCTGCAAGTGAGGCGCATCCGGCCCGGCAGCTTTCCCCACCCGAAACCCGTCGGTCGACTATCAGGCCCGGCGCCCGCTGTTCAGCCGCTGCACGAGAAAAATGGTCGAAGCGGCCGTTTAGCCTGCGCCTGCCAACGCCCAGACAAAGAGCAGCGCTGTGGCTGCGCCCAGTGCGCTCCTGACGTTGTGCAGCTTTCCCCACTGAACCAGCATCGCGCGGCTTTCAGCGCCCGCCTCGCTTACCGGCATCGCCATCAAGCGTTTGTTGACGGGCATGATGACGAATAGCGTGATCGGCCAGTTGGCGAGCAACAGGATGCTCCCGGCAAACCACCGCCAATCCGCCGAAAGATACCCGGCGATCAGTCCCGCCGCGCCCCCGGCAATTGCCAACCCGGATTGGATCGGTAGCGCTCGCTTGTAGCTGGGCTGCCATTGCGCCAGCAAAGGGCCATCCGACAATCCGAGACGTGAAGGATGTTCCACGAGACTTATGTAGAGTGCGGCACCGGCGAACAGCGTGGCAAAAACGAGAGCCGCTATCGAGAGTTGAAGCATAAATGTTCCTCGGCATCAGCCGGGAGGACGCGAGACCCATGTCAGCGCCCTCCCAAACGAGTTGGGTGGACGCCGCGGCTGGGAAGAACCCGATGAACGGGCGCAGGAGCTACCGACCTGCAACTCTATTTTCGGCATTTCCAGAATGATCGGTGACGGGGCGAATTGCAAGGTCCGAATGTCTGCAAATGGGCCGACGGGATCATTCAACCTGGCCGCTCGATCTCAGACGCAACTATAGATGAAGTCGTCTAACCTTCTCTATTTCCGTCCGAACAGCTTCTCAATATCGCCATGCGCCAGCTTCACCCAGGTCGGGCGGCCGTGGTTGCACTGGCCCGAATGCGGGGTGACTTCCATCTCGCGCAGCAGCGCGTTCATCTCGGCGACCGATAGCACACGGCCGGCGCGGACCGAGCCGTGACAGGCCATGGTCGAGGCGACATGGTCGAGGCGTTCTTTCAGGCTCAGTGCTTCGTCGAACGCGGCGAGTTCGTCGGCGAGGTCGGTGACGAGGCCGGTGACGTCCCCCTGCCCCAGCAAGGCGGGCGTCGAGCGAACCAGCATTGCGCGCGGACCGAAGCGTTCGAGGTCGAGCCCCAGCTCGGCCAATTCCTCGATCCGCGCTTCGAGCCGGTCGCAGGCGGGTTCGTCGAGTTCGATCACTTCGGGCAGCAGCAAGGCCTGCGCCGCGACTTTGCCGCCCGCCAGCGCAGCGCGCATGCGTTCGAGGACCAGGCGTTCGTGCGCGGCGTGCTGGTCGACCAGCACCAGGCCATCTTCGGCTTCGGCGACGATATAGGTCTTGGCGACCTGACCGCGCGCGACGCCGAGCGGGTGCGCGACGGTCTCGGGTGGCGGTGCCCAGGCGGGTTCGGCGCGCGCCGCGGGTGGTGGCATGGAGAATGTGGAGCGGTGCTCCATCACCGACGTCGCCCCGGCGAAGGCCGGGGCCGCGGGCGACTCCGAATACTGCCAGAGATCCCGACCTTCGTCGGGATGACGGTATTGGGGCTCCGACCGCCACGCGGCCAGCGCCGCCTCGTCCGGCCGCTGTGCGCTGCGGTGCCCCGCCTCGTCGAGCGCACGGCGCAGACCGCTTACGATCAGGCCGCGGATCATTTGCGGCTCGCGGAACCGCACCTCGGTCTTGGCGGGGTGAACGTTGACGTCGACCATATCGGCGGGAAGGTCGAGGAAGAGTGCCACCACCGGATGTCGATCGCGCGCCAGCATCTCGGCATAGGCGCCGCGCACCGCGCCGGCGAGCAGGCGATCCTTCACCGGCCGCCCATTGACGAACAGATATTGGTGATCGGCGACGCCGCGGTTGAAGGTCGGCAGGCCGGCCACGCCGCCCAGCCGCACGCCCTCGCGTTCCAGGTCGATGGCGACGCTATTGTCGATCAGCGCGCGGTCGGTCAGCGCGGCGACGCGACCGGGGCGATCCTCCGGCGCGTTGGTCGACAGCGCCCGCCTGCCGTCATGTTCGACCGAAAAAGCGATGTCGGGCCGCGCCATCGCCAGCCGCCGCACCACGTCGAGACTCGCGCCATATTCCGCACGCGGGCTGCGTAGAAACTTGCGGCGTGCAGGCACGCGGTCGAACAGCGCCTCGACCCGAACGCGCGTGCCAGGCGGCAGCGCCGCAGGCCCCTCCTCCACTACCGCGCCATTGTCGACCACCCGCCGCCAGCCGTCGGCACCGCGTACCCGGCTTTCCAGCGTCAGCCGCGCGACGCTGGCGATCGATGGCAACGCCTCGCCGCGAAAGCCGAGCGTGACGACATTCTCGATCGCCTCATCGGGCAATTTCGAGGTGGCGTGGCGCTCCAACGCAAGCGCCATATCGGCCGCGGTCATGCCGCATCCGTCGTCGATCACCTCGATCAAATCGATGCCGCCAGAGGCCAGTTTTACGGCAATTCTGGTCGCTCCCGCATCGACCGCGTTTTCGACTAATTCCTTCAACGCACTGGCGGGTCTTTCGACCACTTCACCGGCGGCGATACGGTTGACGAGATGCTCTGGAAGGCGGCGTATTGACATGGGTTTGACTCTAGACCAAGCGACGCCATCCCGCGACCGCAAATGCCAATAAACCGGAGCCCGGATTTGGCTTTGGCGGACGGGATGAAACAACCCGGCGCATGCTGTCACATCGGCCTCGAATTCGGACGGTCAAAAACGAAATGGTCTTCTCGCGTTTCTTCAAATTCATGTCGCATGACATGGCGATCGATCTGGGGACGGCCAATACCGTCGTCTATCTGCGGGGCCGCGGCGTCGTCCTCAACGAACCGTCGGTCGTGGCGGTCGAGACGATCAACGGCGTCAAGAAGGTCAAGGCGGTCGGTGACGACGCCAAGTTGATGATGGGCAAGACCCCCGACAGCATCCAGGCGATCCGTCCGCTGCGCGACGGTGTCATCGCCGACATCGACGTCGCCGAGCAGATGATCAAGCACTTCATCCATAAGGTGCATGGCGGGCAACGCCGTTTCATGCGCTGGCCGCAGATCGTGATCTGCGTGCCGTCGGGTTCGACCTCGGTCGAGCGCCGCGCGATCCGCGATGCCGCGTCGAACGCCGGCGCCAGCCAGGTGTGGCTGATCGAGGAGCCTATGGCTGCCGCGATCGGCGCCGACATGCCGGTGACCGAACCGATCGGGTCGATGGTCGTCGATATCGGCGGCGGCACGACCGAAGTCGCCGTGCTCTCGCTGCGTGGCCTTGCGTATACCACGTCGGTCCGCGTCGGCGGCGACAAGATGGACGAAGCGATCGTCTCGTACGTCCGCCGCAACCACAACCTGCTGATCGGTGAAGCGACCGCGGAACGGATCAAGCAGGAAGTCGGCACCGCCAAGCCGCCCGCCGACGGCATCGGCCAGACGATCCACATCAAGGGTCGTGACCTGGTCAACGGCGTGCCCAAGGAAATCCAGATCAACCAGGGCCAGATCGCCGAGGCGCTGTCCGAGCCGGTCGGGACGATCGTCGAGGGCGTACGTATCGCGCTCGAGAATACCGCGCCCGAACTCGCCGCCGACATCGTCGACCAGGGTATCGTGCTCACCGGTGGTGGTGCGTTGCTCGCGGGGATCGACGAGGTATTGCGTGACGAAACCGGCCTGCCGGTGACGATCGCCGAGGACCCGCTGACCTGCGTCGCATTGGGGACCGGCCGCGCGCTGGAAGATCCGATGTTCCGCGGCGTGCTGCATAACGCTTGATTGAGTCTCGGGCCTGATCCAAGCCTGAGAGCGAAAGAATCCCGGGACTTCGGGGTGCGAGGGAAGTGAATGGCGTCGCCACGCAACCGGCGCCCGGGTTATTCGCGGCGGGCGCAATATAGTCTGTTCATCGGCTACGTGATCGCGATCGCGGGCGTGCTCGTCGGCGCGATCCTGTTGCTGATCTCCAAGCTCGATCCACCCGCTTTCTCGGCGTTGCGCGCCGGGACAGCGGAAGTCACCGCGCCGGTCAGCTGGGGCGTGGGCTCAGTTGTGCGCGGAATCGGCGCGATCCCAGGTTGGGTCGGCAGCTATTTCGGCGTGCATGGCGAGAATGCGCGGTTGAAGGAGCAGGTCCAGCGTCAGGAGCAAGTGCTGCTGAAGGCGCGCGCGATCGCCTATGAGAATATCCGCCTCAAGAAGCTGCTCAACATGCGCGAGCCGGCGATCGAGGACATCATCAACGCGCGGCTGGTAAGTTCGTCGGCCTCGAGCACGCGGCGTTATGCCCTGGTCTATGCCGGCATTGCCCAGGGCGTTCATGCCGGCATGCCGGTGCGCGGCCCCGATGGGCTGGTCGGACGCGTTATCGAGGCGGGTCCCGATACCGCGCGCGTGCTGATGATCATCGACCCGGAAAGCGTCATCCCGGTGCGGCGCCTGAAGGACGGCGCGCCGGGCTTCGCTGCCGGGCGCGGCGATGGCCTGCTCGAAGTGCGCCCGATCGCCATGACCACCGGCCAGTTCGCGCCCGGCGACATTCTGGTGACATCGGGGACTGGCGGCATCTTCCCGCCCAACGTGCCGGTCGCCAAGGTTACCGAACGCAGCCGCGACAGCGCGCTGGCGATGCCGCTGGCGCGTCCCGATGCGCTCGATTTCGCTACGGTGATGAAGACCTATCTGCCGCCGCCGCCGGCACCGGCGCAGGACACGCGTCCGTGAGTCGGCCGCCGAGCGCGTTCGCTCCCCAAACCTCACCCACCGGCCAGTGGCTCATTCCCGTCGGTTCGGTGATGGCGGGTTCTTTGGTCACCGCGATCCCCTTCATCGCAACTTTTCCCGTGCTGCCGCCATTCGGCTTGATGATCCTGCTTGGCTGGCGGCTGATGCGCCCCGACGCGTTGCGTGTCTGGGCGCCGATCCCCTTTGGATTCTTCGACGACCTGGTCAGTGGTCAGCCATTAGGCAGTGCGGTGATGCTGTGGAGCATGGCCTTTCTGGCGATCGACATGCTCGACCAGCGGCTGGTGGCGCGCGATTTCTGGCAGGATTGGGTGCTGGCGACCGGCGCGATTGCCTTTGCGTTGATCGGAGGACGCTTGATCGCGACCGGAATAGAGGCGCATGTCGATACCCTGTTGTTGTTCCAGGTGATTGTTGCGGTGCTGCTCTATCCCTTCGTCGCGCGATTGATCGCCTGGCTCGATCTCAAAAGGGGCCGTGCGTGAACCGTCCGCCGCGCCTGGTCAACGAAGTCCAGCAATCCTACAGCTTCTCGCGCCGCGCGATCGTGCTGGGCGCGGCACAGGGCGCGGTGGCGGTGGCGCTGGCCAGCCGCATGACCTGGCTCGCGGTGATCGAGAACCAGCGCTACCAGTTGCTGGCGGAAAGCAACCGCGTCAATCTGACGATGATTCCGCCGCGGCGTGGCTGGATCATCGACCGCTATGGCCATCCGATCGCCAACAACCGCACCGATTTCCGCGTCGATATCATCCCCGATCGCCTGCCCAAGGAGCAGACCGATCAGGTCCTGAAACTGCTCCAGCAATTATTGTCCCTGCCCCCCGAGCAGATCGCGCGGATCCAGACCGACCTCAAGCGCGCCGCCGGCTTCCAACCGGTCCAGGTCGCGGAGAATCTCGACTGGGACCGGTTTGCCGCGATCCAGGTGCGCTTGCCCGAACTGCCCGGCGTGGCGCCGACGCGCGGCTATTCGCGAAGCTATCCCGCCGGGCCGGCGGTGGCGCATCTGACCGGCTATGTCGGAGCGGCGTCGGCTGAGCAGTACAAACAAACGAAGAATCCGCTCTATATTACACCTGGATTCAAGATCGGTAAGGATGGCCTTGAAAAGGCGCTGGAAGAAAAGTTACGCGGCGAGCCCGGCGCCAAGCGCGTCGAGGTCACCGCGCACGGCAAGCTGGTGCGCGAGCTGGCGACGCGGCAGGACGTTCCGGGTCATAATCAGCGGCTGACGATCGACGCTGGACTGCAGGAATATGCGGCGCGTCGGCTCGGCACCAATTCTGGCTCGGCGGTGGTCATCGACATTACCAACGGCGATCTGCTCGCCTTCGTGTCGATGCCGGCATACGACCCCAACAGCTTTTCCGATGGCATCAGCCATCTCGAATGGAAGATGCTGTCGGACAACGATCACGTGCCGTTGATGAACAAGGTTCTGCAAGGGCTCTACCCGCCGGGATCGACGGTCAAGCCGATGAACGGCCTCGCCCTGCTGCGTGCCGGTGTCAGCCCCGATGACCGGATCAGCTGCGGCGGCGCGCTGCGCGTCGGGAACGGCATCTTCCATTGCCACAAAAGGTCGGGGCATGGGCCGCTCAACCTCAAGCAAGCCATCATGGCGAGCTGCGACATCTATTTCTACGAAATGGTCCGCCGGCTCGGCTACGACCAGGTCGCGCCCGTGGCGCGGGTCATGGGCCTGGGGCAGAAGTTCGACCTGCCCTTCTCCACCCAGCGCTATGGCACAGTTCCCGACAGCGCGTGGAAGCGAAAGAAGTACAAGGCCGACTGGACCGTTGCCGACTCGCTCAACGCGTCGATCGGCCAGGGTTATGTGCTCGCCAATCCGATCCAGCTCGCGGTGATGGCCTCGCGCATCGCGTCGGGGCGTGCGCTTCACCCGCGGATCGTGATGAGCGGCAACGCGCCGGTCGCCAATCCGCTGCCGCTCGATCCGCAGCACCTCGCCTATATCCGCGACGCGATGTACGGCGTGGTCAACCAAGGCGGCACCGGTGGCCGTGCGCGGCTCAACATTCCCGGCGTCTCGCTCGGCGCCAAGACCGGCACGGCGCAGGTTCGGCGCATCACCATGGCCGAGCGCGCGGGCGGCGTGCGATCGAACGCTTCTTTGCCGTTCAAGATGCGCGACCACGCTCTCTTCATCTGCTTCGCGCCGGTCGAGAATCCAAAATACGCCGCCGCGATCGTGCTCGAACACGGTGGTCATACCGTCACCAACCTCGACACGCCGGGGATCGGTCGCGACATCATCACCTATCTGCTCGACCGCGATCGTGCGCTGAAGTCGCTGGCCGAGGTCGAACCGACCTGGGGCGGCGACATCGCCACGCGCATGGCGGCCGAGACCGCTGCCTATAAGAGCCAGATCTCGCTGGTGCAGGGCGCACAGACGGAAACCAACGCCACCGCGGCACCGACCGACGCCCCGGCGGTCGAGGCGGCGACCGACGCCGCCAATTCGTCGGCGGCGGCGATCGCCAACACCGCGCAGCCGGCCGAGGAAGGATCGCGCGAGGCGACCAATGACTAAAGGATCCTCCGCCAATTTGGGCTTCGTGCCCGAGCCGCTCGCGCAATTGCCGTGGAAAGTCATCCTGCTGGTCCTGGCGATCGGCTGTTTCGACCTGCTCGTGCTCTATTCCGCGGCGGGAGGACATATCCGCCCCTGGGCGCTCTCCCAGGGTGTACGCTTCTTCGTCCTGCTTGGCGGCGCCATGGCCCTGTCGCGCGTGCGCGAAAGCACCTGGAGTTCGATCAGCCTGCCGGTTTACGGCATCATCATCCTGATGCTGCTGGGGGTCGAGATCCTCGGCAAGGTCGCCGGCGGCGGCCAACGCTGGCTCGAACTCGGTGTCATCCGGTTGCAGCCGTCCGAATTGATGAAGCCGTTTATCGTCCTCGCCTGCGCGCGCTTCTACGAGATGCTGCCCCCGGCCGAGATCCGCAAGTTCGGCGCGATCTGGCCGCCATTAGTGCTGATCGGCATCCCCGCTGGCCTCGTCATGCTCCAGCCCGATCTCGGCACCGCATTGATGATTACCGCGGGCGGGATCACGGTGATGTTCCTGGCCGGCGTTCCGCTGCGCCTGTTCATCGGCGGCGGGCTGGCCGGCGCGATCCTCGCCCCGATCGCGTTCAACTTCGTGCTCCACGATTACCAGCGCAACCGCATCCTGATCTTCATGGATCCCGAGAGCGATCCGCTCGGCACCGGCTATCATATCAGCCAGTCCAAGATCGCGATCGGATCGGGCGGGATTTTCGGCAAGGGCTTCCTGAATGGCACGCAGAGCCATCTCGATTACCTGCCCGAAGGCCATACCGATTTCGCATTGGCGACGATGATGGAAGAATGGGGGCTGGTCGGCGGCGTGCTGCTGGTCATCGCCTGGTTCACGATCATCTGGTGGGCGGTCAACGTCGCGTTGCGCTCGCAGGGCCGCTTCGCGCGCCTCACCGCAGCCGGCCTCGCCACAACGCTGTTCTTCTACGTCTCGATCAACATGGCGATGGTGATGGGCATGGCGCCGGTGGTCGGCGTGCCGCTACCGCTGATCAGCTTCGGCGGATCGTCGCAGCTGACGGTGCTGTTGTGCATCGGCATCCTGATGTCGCTCGACCGCCAGAACCGGCAACAGACCCGCTGGTAACGGGGAAGCGGACGCCAATTGGGGCGCCGCAAAAAAAGGGTTGCAAAGCGTGCCTGCGATGGTAATTGCGCCCCTCCCCGCCCGGGGAGCCGCTCTTAACAGCGGCAGCCGCAAGCCGGCATGGACGCATAGCTCAGTTGGTAGAGCAGCTGACTCTTAATCAGCGGGTCCTAGGTTCGAGCCCTAGTGCGTCCACCACCTTTTCAATGACTTAGCCGACAACGCAGGCTGCGGTCACCAGCCAAGGCAGCATTTTAGGTAGCGGTCGAAATGCGACGCTGCGAGGCGTTTTAGCGCCAAACCGGACACGTACCTCACTGCGAATGCTTGGGCGCATCCTTTTGCACATTCATGTCCGATGCCGAGCCGTTTTGCGGAATGGTTGCTTTAGGGACGAAGGGCGCGATTGCCGCCGTTCGGCGCGCTCGGTGTGGCCGCCATATGATTTAACGCAAACGCCCTTCACGCGTCAGCGAGCAGGCCGACACTCCGGCACCAGCCCTCCAGGCTGCGCGCGACGGCATCCTCAACCCCGGCACCGCGCACGAACGCCCACCAGATGAGCGTCCCTTGCCAGATACTGGCCATTTGCCATCCCAGCCGCTGCGCTTCGGTATGTTCATTGGCAAGGCGTCGCCCGAGCGCCATCGCGAGCGATGCTCCCCAAGCCGCCCCGCGTGCGCGTAGCACCGAGTTGCGGAGGTCCTCGCGCAACAGCATCAGCCCGTCGCCAACCGCATAGTCCGCCTCGTCTCCGGGGAGCAGTCGCAGCAGTAGTTCGATGGCCCCTTGCGGGGTCGGCGGCAGCTCCGCGTCGAGCGTCGCCGTCGTCGCGGTTAGACGGTCCCATGCATGGGACAGCACCGCGACGATCATCGCGTCCCGCGTTCCAAACCGCTGGACGAGACTTGCAGGCGACAGCCCCGCCGCGTTTGATGCCTTTGAAAAGGTCAGCCCAGCTGGCCCGTCGTCCCGCAACGCCGGCAGCAGCAGGTCGAGCAGCGCGACGTCCGAAACGGTCTTGCTTCTTCCCATGTCAAATTTATAAACGATCGTTCATTTATATGCAAGGAGATGTTGGGTGGCGAGGATCGTGGGTTATATTGCGGCCAGCCTCGATGGATATATTGCGACCGCGGACGATCGCCTCGACTGGCTGTTCGCCCATGAAGGGCTCGACCTCGGCGAGCACGACTATCGCGTCTTTCTTCAGCGTATCAGGACCGTGGTCATGGGCCGTGGCACCTACGACTTCCTGGAGAATGACAATGCGCCATGGGCGTATGGAGACCAGCGTGTCCTCGTGGTTACCTCCCAGCCTATAGTCGCGCCGAAGGGATCGCTCGCAGTTCGAACCGACGTGGATGCGCTTGTCGAAGAACTCCGGGCGCTGAGCGACGGCGACGTCTGGATCCTCGGTGGCGGGCAGTTGCAGATGGCTTTTATCGAGCGTGGCGCGCTGGACGAAATCGAAATCTACATCATGCCGGATCTGATCGGCGGCGGACGCCCGTTATTCCCCGCGACCGGGGTCCGCGCGCACCCGCGGCTGCTGTCCGCTGAGGCCCTCGATCGCGGCTGCGTGCGCCTCCATTATGCCTTTGATCGAAACATCTCTGCTGCGCCCCTCTGAGGAAAGCAGCCTCCAGTCCCATCATCGGATCGCCGCTTTTCGCTGGGGTGGCCACTTGCGAGCACCACCTGAGTGGAGTGAAACGCCCGCAATTGGGCGCAAAGCCGTCCTCCCCTGTTCATCGGGCGCCCACGGAGGGCCGTCCGAACAATTATAATATGCGGGAGGAATGCCAGATTCTGCCATAACCACTTGATCTTGAATATATATTGTTAGGGCTGCTATCCGCTACCCCACACTTTTCCTCACACTGCATGCGAAATTTCTGGAGCGATGCGGCACGACTTGTGACGGCTGTGCGCCCCAAACTCGGCTGTTCAGCGCGTTTCCTGATGTCCCCGAAAACCGCCGTCCATTCATCGGCATCGCCGCGTCCACGTTCTTCTTCGCCGGGAAGGCTGGGAGATTGACGTGAAGAGAACGCACAGGATTTACAACATTCAGGGGAGTAGGTCCCCCCCCTATGAAGCGCGATAGCGTTTGACACCCCGTCCAATTATGATAGCGCTACCTAATAGGCAGCGCATCGGTTCAAGCCGCGAGCAGCCACGGGAAGAGGGTCAGAACGCATTGCGGTATCCGTCACCGGCGCGGGACTGGCCCCAGGCAGCGGAGCCCCGACACTCCAGTCCACCACGACTAGCTGCAGCCGCGAGATCGTGCAGCCCGCATCCGACCGTCGGCCGGGGCCCATCGCGATGGACAAACTTCTTCTTGTCCTCCCCGCACTCGAAAGGGATTTTATCATGAGGCTTTCCAGACGCGATCTCGTGGCATCGTCGTTTGCGCTCGCCGGTGCATCCGCAATGGCATCCGCGAGGGCGGAGACGGCAAGCGCACCCGCTGCGACGGGATCGGGCGAGATCATCGAATTGTGGCCGCATCCGCCGGCCGGCGCGCTGCATCCGGACATGGCCGAAATCGTCGAACAATCCTCGTCGGATCCGGCCTATAGCAGCCGGCGCATCAAAGGCGTCTCCAGGCCCCGGATCATTGCCTTTCCCGCCGCCCAACCCAATGGCTCTGCCATGCTGCTCATTCCCGGCGGCAGCTTCGCCTGGAATTATTTCGAGCATGAAGGTTATCGCGTCGCGCAGATCCTCAATCGCGCCGGCATCAGCTGTTTCGTGTTGATCTATCGCCTGGCTCAGGATGGATGGAGCAATCCGGCGAGCGTCGGCCCAGCCGACGCGCAACGAGCGATGCGCGTCATTCGCGCCAGTGCCGCGCGTTTCCGTATCGATCCGGACCGCGTCGGCGTCCTGGGCTTCAGCGCCGGCGGTTTCCTGACGACGACTCTGGCTACCCGGCATTCGGCCCCCTTCTACGCGCCTGTCGACGCCACCGACCGACTGAGCGCGCGGCCGTTCCTGACGGCACCGATCTATCCGGTTCAATCGGTCGACCCGGCTTATGCTTTTGGCGGGGTAGCGCCGTCGCTGTTCGGCGGCCCGCCGACGGCGGCCCAGATCCGCGAATGGTCGCCTGATCTCAACGTCACGCCGGAAGCCGCCCCCACCTTCCTGGTCCATGCCGAGGACGATGGTACCGTGCCCGTCGCCAATTCGGTGCGGCTGCGCGACGCGATGGTCGCGGCCAAGATCACGGTGGAAACGCATTTGTTCGCCCATGGCGGTCACGGTTTTGGCGTTGGAAGCTGGCTCGCCGCGCCCGACGGCCCATGGCTCCCGCTGTTCCTCAACTTCGCGCGGCAACAGAAGCTCTTTTCGTGACCGGCGCCACGGCAACATTCCCCTAATTATCTATCATAATTACAAAAATACGCCAGTGGAGGTGTCATGAAGCGGTCTGGTCGTTGGGTGTCCTTCGGTGTTCTGCCGGCGTTGTTACTGGGCGGAGTCGCGTCTGCTTCGCCCGATCCGCTGGCGCCGACCGCCCGCTGGAGCGCGGTTACCACGGGGCAAGCGGCGACACCGCCGATGGGCTGGAATTCGTGGAATGCCTTTCACACCGATCTCAACGAAGCCGGGGTTCTCGATTCCGCCAAATTGATCGTCGATACTGGGCTGGCCAAAAAGGGCTATCGCTACATCAATCTGGACGACGGTTGGTGGCTGAAGCGCCGTGCGACGGATGGGCGCATGATGATCCGGACCGCGACCTTTCCGTCCGCCGCGACCGGCGTGCCCGGACAAGACAGTTTCAAGCCCTTCACCGACCGGCTTCACGCCATGGGGTTGAAGGCCGGCATCTATTCGGACATGGGCGCCAACACCTGCTCGCAGGCTTTCGCGCCGAATGCGCCAAACCTTCCCGAGGGCATCGTCGCCGAACGCGAGGTCGGTTTGTACGGGCATATCGAGCAGGACATCAAACTGTACTTCGCCGATTGGGGCTTCGATTACATCAAGGTCGATGGCTGCGGCATCCGCGCGTTCGGGCCCGACAGCCAGGGCGTCAAATCCGGTCAATATCGCGCGCTCGGGCCCTTGATCGACATCATGGAAATCCGCCGCACCGACATTTCGGCGGTCCGCAAGCTCTACCAGCAGGTCGCCGATGCGCTGCGTCGCGCCAATCCCGACGGCGACTACGTCTTTTCGATCTGCGCCTGGGGATCCGCCGATGTGCGCGCCTGGGCCAAGGATGTAGGCAATCTTTCGCGAACCAGCGACGATCTGACGCCGAGCTGGACCCGGATGTTGGCCAATTTCGATAGCGCAGCCAACCGCGCGCTCTATGCGCATCCCGGTTCCTGGAATGATCCCGATATGCTGTTCGTCGGCCAGGGCGATTTCGACGAGCACCATTTGACGGAGGCGAAGTCGCATTTCGCCTTATGGTCGATGCTGTCGGCGCCGCTGTTGATCGGATACGATCTGCGCAAGGCGCCGCAGTCGCTGATGGACATTTTCGGCAATAGCAACATCATCGCGATCGATCAGGATCCCGCGGGAAATCAGGCGGTATTGGCGTACGATACCGATGATGTGCAGATCCTCGTCAAGACGCTCAGCAACGGCCACAAGGCAGTGGCGGTCTTCAACCGAGGCCTGGCGCCCGCCGAGGTGACCCTGACGGCCGAGCATATGAAGTTCGCCGGGACCGCGCCGGTGACGCTCAAGGATCTGTGGACCGGCGCCGCCCTCCCCGCCTTTTCGGGCGAAATGAAGCTCCATCTCGATCCGCGCCAGACGCTGATCTTCGATGCCGTGGGCACGCGAACCCTGGCCGACGGCGTCTATCTGTCGGAAATGCCGGGCCGGGTGAACCCGGCCGTCGATGGCGTGGTCAATCCGCAACCGGATCCCACCGTCCATCGCATGATCACGCCCTGGGGCAGCACTACCGATACCGGCGAACCGCCCGCCTATACCGGATGGGGCGGCGCGCAGGCCGATGCCACGCCCTATCGACAGGCGCTGCGTATCCATGGCGCGATGTACAGAACGGGCCTGGGCGCGCTTGCCAATTCCCGGTTCGAGGTCGAGGCTAACGGCGAATTCCGCCGCTTCGTCGCCGAGGTCGGCGTCGACGATTCGACATTCGATGCCGACGATGTCGTGACCTTCTCCGTCTATGGCGACGGGAAATTGCTGGCGACCTCGAAACCGGCGCGTTTCGGCCAGGCTGCGCAAACGTTACGCGCCAACATCGCCGGCGTGAAGATCGTCGAGCTGGTCGCGCGCGGCAATACCGGCAAGAACAAGGTGCCGACGGTCGTTACCTGGGGCAACGCGGCGATGCTCAGAGACTAGACCACGGCTGCGTGCGGGCTTCCCGGTTTGACGGATGGGGCTCGACCCCTGCGAGCTAGATGCCGACATGCTGGGAATAGACCAGCCGCTTGCTACCCGTGCAGCCCCTCGGCCACCGGCATTACCAGCACGGGCTTGACCACGGATCCGTCGCTGGAGGCGGCGAAGGCGCGTTCGATCTCGGCGAAGGGATAAGTGCGGACGAGCTTTTCCAGCGGCAATTGACCGGCGCGGTAATGATCGATCAGCCGCGGAATGAAGCGGCGCGGGTCGATGCCGCCCTCGACCACCCCGACGACGCGCCGGCCGACAGCCATAATGGCGGCGGGGTCGATCGAGATCGCTCCGCCCGGCGGATAGGCGCCGACCAGCGCCAGCGTACCGCGCGGCGCGAGCAGGTCGACCGCGCGCTCCACTAATGCCGGAACGCCGGTCGTGTCGACGATATGGTCGAACGATCCCGACAGCCGTTCGATCGCATCCGCCGTTTCCGTCGCGCCGAGATCGCGTGCCAGATCGAGGCGGGCCGGATGAAGGTCGAGCACCGCGATCCTGCCCGCGCCTAGGATCCGGGCGGCCATCACTGCCGCCAGTCCGACCGCGCCGGCGCCGAACACCGCTATCGATTGGCCGGGTTGCAGGTGCAGCGTCTCCATCACGGTTCCGGCACCGGTCTGGATGCCGCAGCCGAGCGGGGCAAGCAAGGCGAATGGCAGTGCGCGGTCGATCGGCACCACATTGTCGGCATGGGCGAGCGCCGCGGTGGCAAAGGCCGATTGGCCGAAGATATTGCCCCCGACCGCGGAGTCATCGCGTCGGATATCGCCCTCGCCCGGCGTCCGCGCACCGAGAAAATTGCGCGGGACGAATTCGTCGCAATAGCCCGGCTGATGGTCGCCGCATGCCGCGCATCGGCCGCAACTGTGGAAGCTGAGCAGCACATGATCGCCGGGCACGATCCCCTCGACCGCCGAGCCCACCGCCTCGACCACCCCGGCCCCTTCATGGCCCAGCACCACCGGAAAGGGGATCGGCAATCCGCCGTCGCGCATCACCATGTCGGTATGGCAAACCCCGCAGGCGTGAATGGCGACGCGTACCTGCTCGGGGCCTGGTGGGTCGATCGTGACCCCGGCGAGCATGAACTCCCCGCCCGGCGCCTCGACGATCGCGGCTTGTGCCGTCAGTCTCTCCATCGGATCAGAACCGGAAGCCGAATTTGGCATACCATTCGCGCGGCCGGTTATAGCTTCCGAAGAAGACCCCCGCCGACACATTCGATCCGCCCGTGGTGAGATAGCGGCCGTCGGTCAGGTTGGTGCCGCCGACTGTCAGCGTCCAATGGTCGCCGGGTTCGCGATAGGTGAGGCTGGCATTGACCGTGTTGGTCGTCGGCCGGAACAGCAGATAGGTGCGTTGCGCGTCGTTCCACGCGCTGGTGGTGTGGCTCCAGTCGGCGAGCAACACCAGCGCTCCGCCATTCCCCAGCCTGGTCTCATAGCGAGGGCTCAGGCTGATCTGCCATTTCGGCGTCTTCGGCAAGGACGCCCCGACCAGCGTTCCCGCCTGGAAGACATTCGCGCCGCCCACCGCCGTCGCGGCCGGGGAGACATAGGTGTAATAGGCATCGGTGTAGCCGACCGATCCGTTGATCGTCAGGCCGCCCACCGGTGCTGCGACCATCTCGACCTCGAATCCCTTGATCCGCGCGTTGCCGGCATTGGCGATAGTCGGCGACGTCCCGATCTGGATGTTGAGCTGGATACCCTGATAGTCGGTCGTATAGGCCGCCGCGTTGAGCTGAAGCTTGTGGTCGAACCAGGTCGATTTGACGCCGGCTTCCCAGGTCGTCGCCTTTTCCTCGTCGAAACCCGGGGCGACATTGCCCTGCGGATTGGTCAGGCGTGTGGTCCAGCCGCCGGTCTTGTAGCCCTTCGACCAGCTGCCATAGAGCAGGATGTCCTTGGCGGCGTGGAGCTGGATGCCGACCTTTGGCGAGAAATTGGTAAAGGTCTTGCGGTTGACGCCGGGCACGTAGACGCGAACCGGGTTGTTCGGATCCGGGAAGGACAAACCCTGTTGGCACGTCACCGGAGCCAGCGGGAACGGCCCGTTGGGCGTGATGTTGCCGTTCGCGTCGGAACAGCCGAACAATTTATAGTTGAACCCGTTGAGTTCCTGCTGCCCACCCTCGAATTGCTTGTTTTCGCGGGTGTAGCGGCCCCCCAGCGTGATGCCGATCAGGTCGATCGGCCGGAAGTCGACCTGGCCGAACGCTGCGTAATTCTCGGTCTTCAGCGCGTTGGGACCGTCGACCTGCACCAGCCCTTCGGCGAAGGTGACATAATCGTGCAGGTCGCCGGCTTCCTTGAAATAATAGGCGCCCAGCACGTAGTTGAGCTTGTTGTCGAACGCCTTGCCCAACAGCTGTACTTCCTGGCTGAACTGCCACTGGTTCATCTTGAAGCTGAGCTGCAGGAAATTGAGCGGCGAGCCGTCGGCGTCGAGGCCGGCATTCCAATGCAGGGCGCGATAGGCGGTGATCGACTTGATCGCGACGTTCTTCGCCAAGTCGATATCGACGACGCCGGACACGCCCCAATTCTTCAGGTCGGAATAACTGTTTCCCGTGGCGTAGCTGCGATCTGGATCAGCGATCAGGTAACGGCTGTCCCATGGCAGCCGGTCATTGTTGGGGTTGCCGTCGACATTGACGCTGGCGACGCTCGGCAGCTTGAATTGCGGGCTATATTGGGTGCTCGTCACGCCGCACAGCGCCTGCGCGCCGCGCGCGGCGATCTGCGCCGAGGTGGCGCCGATGCAGAAATTGTAGAGGCCCGCGAACAGGAAACCGGTCGCGCCGGTCGGGTCAAAGGCCGTGCCCGGCAAGTTCGTCGTGCCCGCGAAATTGCCCGGTACCGTTTCGGCCGTGCCCAGCAGCTTGTTTGCCGATGTTCCCTTGTCGCGGCTGTAATCGCCCGACAGGGTCAGCCGGACCGCGCCGCCATTGTCCCATTTGAGCTTGCCGCGCAGATTGTAATTGTCATTGGCGCCTTCGCGCTCTGCGCTGTCATATCCCGCGGCGTCAAAGGCAGTGAAGGACGGCGAATTATTCGCGCGCGCATCGGGATAGGGAATCCGCTTGAGATAGCCGTCGCGCGTCCGCACGCCGAACGTCAGCGACGAGGACAGGCCGTCGGTGATCGGGATATCGACCGTGCCGCGCGCCTGGAGCAGGTTGAAGCTGCCGGTGGTGATGTCGCCGCTGACGCGGAAAGTCTTGCCCGGATCATGCGTGACGATCGAGATCGCGCCGCCGATCGTGTTGCGGCCGAACAAGGTTCCTTGCGGACCCTTCAGGATCTCGACGCGCTCGACGTCCGGCAGGTCCTGGTTGGCGCCCACTGTCCGCGCCAGATAGACGCCGTCAAGGTAGATGCCGACGCCGGGGTCGATGTTGAATGCGAAATCGTCCGACCCGATGCCGCGGATATAGGCCGATAAGACGGCCGTGGAGCCTGAGAACGGCGTACCCGCATCCAGATTGACGTTAGGCGCGATCGCCGACAGCTGTGAAATGCTGGTGACCGCGCGCTCTTTCAGCGTATCGGCGGTGAAGGCCGAAATCGCGATCGGCACGTCCTGCACGTTCTCGGAACGCTTCTGGGCCGTGACGACGATATCGGGAATGCCGCTATTGGTTTCGACCTGGGTCGGGTCCGGCTGGAGTGGCGTCGCGGGCGCCGCCTGCGCATGTGCGAGTGACGGCAGGATGACGGTGGTCCCCAACAGGATGCCGATGATTGACGTGCGCAAATTGTCCTCCCCTGAATTCGGCCGTTTCGAACGGTCTAGGGGAGCGTAGTAGCGCGCGCCGATCCCGTCGGCTTGGATTGGAGCGAATGGCGGTCATGGACTCACGCGAACTCGGCCACCTCGGGGAGACGTGGCGTTCGGCATAACAGCCGTCACCCCAGCGAAAGACCATCGGGTTGAGCATGCCCCGCATGCTCGAGGATCGTCCGGGGAACGACCCGAAGCGATGACGCGATGCGGCCTGAGATTCCAGCTTCCGCTGGGATGACGGGATGGAATACCCGCCGGGCGTTTAGTCGATGACCTCCGGCCAATATAGCCGTTCGGGATTGTCGATCAGGAGCTTGCGCTGCAACTCGGCCGTCGGGGCGATGCGCGGGATCATGTCGACCAGCGCACCGTCGTCGGGGATCGCGTCCTGCATATTGGGGTGCGGCCAATCGGTGCCCCACAATGCGCGATCGGGATAATCGGCGACCAGCGGCGCGACGGCGGCGGCGAAATCGTCCCAGGGCGGTCCGGCTGGATCGAGCCGATCGGGACAAGTCGCCTTGAACCATATGTCGTCGCGGCTGTCGAGCAACCGCCGGAATGCTCGCATGTCGGCGCCATCGGACCCTTGGGTGACATCCGGGCGACCCATATGATCGATTACCAAGGGCACCGGGATGGCATCGAGAAACGGCCGCAATTCCGTCAGGATATCGGCCTCGAAATAGACCACGACGTGCCAGCCCGCCGGCAGCCGCCGCGCTACGTCGAGGAACTTGTCCTTGGGCGCGTCGTCGACCAGCCGCTTGAGGAAATTGAAGCGGATGCCGCGAAAGCCACCGTCGTGCAGCGCTTGCAACTCGGCTTCGCCGATGGCGGGGTCGACCACCGCGACTCCCCTCGCTTTGCCGTTCGATCGCGCGATCGCGTCCAAAGTCGCGGCGTTGTCGGTGCCATGGCAGCTCGCCTGGACGATCACGTTGCGATCGAACCCCAGCCGGTCGCGCAGCGCAAACAGCAGGTCCGGCCCGGCGTCCTGCGGCAGGTATTTGGCTTTCGCGCTGAACGGGAATTGCGCGGCGGGTCCGAATACGTGGCAATGCGCATCGATCGCCCCAGGCGGCGGCACGAAATGCGGCGTCGATGGCGATTCCGTCCAGCTGCGGATGCGCCCATTCGCGTCGATCGTCATGCGAACACCTCGCCATCCATCAGCTTGCGCGTGGTGCGGAGCAATGCCGCGGTTGCGACCTGACCGTTATCGTCGAGCGTCAGCACGCAGCTCATTTCGCCGGTCGGGTGCTCGACCGACAGCGTCTTGACCGATCCGTCCGGAATGGCCGCGACCGCGGCGGCGGGCGAACCGGGGACCAGGCAGGCGGTGGCGACGCTGACCGCACCGAGCACGCCGATCGTGGCATGCGCGCGATGCGGGATGAAGCTCCGCACCGTCACCGCTCCGCCATGTTTCGGCGGCGCCACCAGCATCATCTTGGGTACCGACTTCGCGGTCACGTCGCCCAGGTTCATCAACGGCCCCGCCTTCAGCCGGATCGCCTCGATCCGCGCCTTGAGCGCAGTATCGCCATCGAGCGTCTCGCGATCCTCATAACCGGTCGCGCCGACATCCTCCGCCCGAAACACCACGCAAGGCATGCCGTTATCGATCAGGGTGCAGGCGACGCCTTCGATCTCGTCGGTCGCGTTGCCGGTCGGCAGCAGCGCGCCGCAGGACGACCCGGCGGTATCACGGAATTCGAGCGGGACCGGCGCCGCTGTGCCCGGCACGCCATCGATCCGCGCCTCGCCATGATAGACTGGCGTGCCATCGCGCGTCCGCACGGTGGCGACGGCGATCTGCCCGGTATTCTCCATGAAGATCGCGACGCGGGTTTCCTCCCCGGTCGCCGTGACCAGGCTGCGCTCGATCGCGAACGGACCGACCCCGGCGAGCATGTTGCCGCAATTCTGCGCGTCGGTGACGATCGCCTGATCGACGAACACCTGCAGGAACAGATAATCGACATCGACACCGGGGCGGATCGAGCGCGAGACGACGGCAACCTTGGAGGTCAACGGGTCGGCGCCACCCATGCCGTCGATCTGACGCGGATCGGGCGATCCCATCACGCGCAACAGGAAAGCGTCGCGCGCGGCGGTGTCGGTGGGCAGTTCATCGGCAAGGAAGAACCCGCCTTTGGACGTGCCCCCGCGCATCCACATGCAGCGGACGCCGTGGTTGTCGCCGGCTCCCGCTTTTGCCGAAGCAGAGGGGTCACTCATATTTCAGCCCCATCGCCTCGAGCTTGCCGCGCATGTCGTAGATGTCGAGCCCCAGCTCGCCCGCCGCCAATCGTTGACGCTTTGACTCTTCGTTCGCTTCGCGCGCCTGGGCTTTCGTCAGCACGGACGCGGCATCGGCGCGCCGGACCACGCACACGCCGTCGTCATCGGCGACGATCACGTCGCCCGGCTCGATCGCGGCACCCGCGCAGACGATCGGCACGTTGACCGATCCCAGGGTCGCCTTGACCGTCCCTTGCGCGAACACCGCCTTCGACCAGACAGGGAAACCCATCTGCGTCAGGTCGCGGACGTCGCGCACGCCCGCATCGATCACCAGCCCGCGGCAGCCCCGCGCCATCGCAGACGTGGCCAGCAAGTCGCCGAAATAGCCGTCCTCGCAAGGGCTGGTCGGCGCCAGCACCAGGATGTCGCCCTCCCGCAATTGCTCGATCGCGACATGGACCATCCAATTGTCGCCCGGCGGCGCCGAGATCGTCACCGCCGACCCGGCGATCCGCGCGCCCGGCCAGATCGGCCGCAGCCGGCTGGCGAGCAGCCCGATCCGGTCCTGCGCTTCGTGCACCGTGGCGACGCCGGCATGCGCCAGGCCATCGATCACCGATGCGTCGGCGCGCTCGATATTGCGAACCACTCGACCAGCCATGTCCACCTCGCCTCAAAACATTACCCGTCAGCGCTAGAGAAGGCGCCGGCAGGGCGGCATTCACAATTATCCCCCAGCGATAAGTTTTTGCTATGACCGCGCGCGATGACCAGTGCATTCGATCTCAACATCCGGCATTTGCGGGCAATATCGGCGATTGTCCGCCGCGGCAGCATGAGTGCTGCCGCCGACGCCGTGAGTCTGTCGCAGCCGGCGTTGACCCAGGGGCTCGCCAAGCTCGAGCGCCAATTGGGCGCGGCATTGTTCGAACGCCATCCCGACGGCATGACGGCGACGCCCGAGGGGCGGCTGGCGAGCGAACGCGTCGATGCCGCGCTCAACCATCTGACCGTTGCCACGCGTGCCACCGCGAGAGGCGGCGCGCGCAGCTTCGCGCGGCCCGAATTGCTGATGACCGCGACCCAATTGCGCGCATTCCTCGCCATGGCCGATGCCGGCAGCTTCGTCGGTGCGGCTGAGGCCACGGGCCTGTCGCAGCCGGCCATCCATCGTGCGGTCCGCGACCTCGAACAGCTTTGCGCCACGCCTTTGGTCGAACGGCGCGGACGTGGTGTCGCGCTGTCGCCGTCGGGCGCCAAGCTGGCCCGGGGAATCCGCCTCGCGCGGAGCGAACTCGCCGCGCTGATCGCCGAAGTGGCGGCCGAGCCCGAGGGCGGCGGCAGCGTGGTGATCGGCGCGATGCCACTCTGTCGCGCATTGATCCTCCCCGCCGCGATCGCGCGGTTCACGCGCGACTATCCCGGGACGATGATCGACGTGGTCGAGGGCTCGTGGCGCGAACTGGTCGACCCGTTACGCGACGGCGTGCTCGACCTGATGATCGGGGCGCTTCGCCCCGCCGCCCCGCCCGATTGCGTTCAGACGCCGTTGATGATCGACAGGCTCGCGGTGATCGGCCGCGCCGGCCATCCCCTCGCGCGAGTTACCCAGCCATCGTTGGAGCAACTGGCCAGCTATCCGTGGATTGTCGGCCAGCCGGGGACGCCGCTCCGCCTGCAATGGGAAGCCTTGTTCGCCGGTCGTCCCCGCCCCCGCGCGCCGATCGAATGCGGATCGGTAATGGTCATTCGCGGCGTGCTCGCCGATGGCGACTTCCTGACCCTGTTGTCGCCCGACCAGGTGGCGCTGGAGGTCGATGGCGGCCTGCTGACGACGATCGGCCCGCGGCTCGAGCACAGCACGCGCACGATCGGCATCACGACGCGCGATCACTGGCGGCCGACCCTTCCCCAGGCACGCTTTCTCGAACTGCTTCGCGCGGCAGTCGTCTGATCCGGACTTCAGGAATTCCGATAGCGATCCCGGCAAACCGATTGGGGCGTCGGCGGCCATAACGGCTAGCGCTGGGCAATGGACGGAGGGATTGCCTTTATCGGATTTGGCGAAGCCGGGCAGGCGTTCGCCGACGGACTCGGTCGATCCGCCCGCGCCTATGACCGCAAGACCTATGTCGGCCCCACCCGCAGGGCTAAACTCGACGATTACGACCGGCTGGGCGTGCAGGGCGCACTGACCAACCAGGCTGCGGTCGAAGGAGCGGAACTGGTTCTGTCGCTGGTGACCGCGGACAAGGCACCCGCCGCGGCGCGTGAAACCGCGCGCGGCATTAGGAAGGGTGCGCTCTATTGCGACATGAATTCGGTCGCGCCGCAGACCAAACGCGCGTCGGCCGAAGCGATCGAACAGGCAGGCGCGCATTATATCGATGTCGCGATCATGGCGCCTGTGCATCCGGCGAAGCGTGCCGTTCCGCTGTTGGTCAGCGGCCCGGAGGCCGAGCGCGCCGCGCGGACGCTGACCGCGATCGGCTTCGACAATGTCCGCGTTGTGGCCGGCGGCGTCGGCACGGCATCGGCGATCAAGATGATCCGGTCGGTGATGGTCAAGGGAATCGAGGCGCTGACCGCCGAATGCGTGTTGGCGGCGGAAGCGGCAGGCGTTCGCGACGAGGTCATCGCCTCGCTCGACGCCAGTTGGCCGGGCGCCGACTGGGTCAGACGCACCGATTACAATCTCGACCGGATGATGGTGCACGGCCTGCGCCGCGCGGCCGAGATGGAGGAAGTGGTGCGGACGCTCGATGCGCTCGGCACCGGATCGGCAATGAGCCGCGGAACGGTCGAGCGCCAGCGCGCGATCGGGGCGCGCGCTTTGTCCCCCGCCGCCACGCTCGACGCCAAGCTCGCGGCATTGCTCGGCCGCTCGAAGGACCAGGCTGCATGACATTGGTGATCGACTGCCACGGCCATTACACCACCGTGCCCACCGCCCATAGCGACTGGCGCGAGGCACAGAAGGCCGCGTTCAAGGAAGGCGGGACCCCACCCCCCTACCCCGCCATCTCCGACAACGAGATCCGCGAGAGCCTGGAAGCGAACCAGATCCGGCTGATCCGCGAACGCGGCGCGGACATGACGATCTTCAGCCCGCGTGCCTCGGCCATGGCGCCGCATGTCGGCGACGAAGCAGTCGCGATGGCCTGGGCGCAGGTCAATAACGACCTGATCAAACGCTGCGTCGACCTCTATCCGGACGTTTTCGCCGGCGTCTGCATGCTGCCGCAGAATCCGAAGGCGGACCTTCGGGGCTCGATCAAGGAACTCGAGCGCTGCGTCACCGAACTCGGCTTCATCGGCTGCAACCTCAACCCCGATCCCGGCGGCGGCCATTTCACCGCGCCGCCGCTGACCGACCGTTTCTGGTATCCGTTCTACGAGAAGATGGTCGAGCTCGACGTGCCGGCAATGATCCACGTCTCGGGCAGCTGCAATCCCGGGCTGCATGCTACCGGCGCCTATTATATCGCCGCCGACACGATCGCCTTCATGCAGTTGATCGAGGGCGATCTGTTCAGCGATTTCCCGACGCTGCGCTTCATCATCCCGCATGGCGGCGGCGCGGTGCCCTATCATTGGGGCCGCTATCGCGGGCTGGCCGACATGCTCAAGAAGCCGGCGCTGGCCGGACACGTCATGAACAACGTGTTCTTCGACACCTGCGTCTATCACCAGCCGGGCATCGACCTGCTCGCCAAGGTGATCGACAGCAAGAATATCCTGTTCGGCAGCGAGATGGTCGGCGCTGTGCGCGGCATCGATCCCGAGACCGGCCAATATTTCGACGACACCAAACGCTATGTCGATGCGCTCCCGATCGGCGATGCCGAGCGGCACGCGATCTTCGAGGGCAATGCCCGCCGGGTCTTCCCGCGCCTCGACCAGCAGCTGAAGGAGAAGGGACGATGACAGGCCCCGACGGACAAAGCGTGGGCGACATCCACGAATATCTCGCCGCGTTCGACGACATTCCCGGCACCCGCGTGTTCACCGCGAAACGCGCGCGCCAAGGCTATCACATGAACCAGTTCGCGATGAGCCTGATGAAGGCGGAGAATCGCGAGCGCTTCAAGCAGGACGAGCGCGCCTATCTCGACGAATGGCCGCTGTCCGACGAGCAGAAGGATGCGCTGCTGCGGCGCGATTACAATCGCTGCCTCGACCTTGGCGGCAACGTCTATTTCCTCGCCAAATTGTTCTCGACCGACGGGTTCAGCTTCGCCCAGGCGGTCTCCACCATGACCGACATGAATTTCGAGGATTACACCAAGATGATGATCGCCGGCGGCCGCTCGCCCGAGGGGCAACGCTCGATCAAGGCCAACCAGCAAGACAAAGAAGGGAGCCGCTGAGATGGCGCGCATCACCGCCGGCGTCGCATCCAGCCATGTGCCGCTGCTTGGCGTCGCATCCGACTTCGGCAAGGATTCCGACGACTATTTCGCCCCGATCTTCGCCGGCTATGACTGGACCCGCGCCTGGGAAAAGGCCGAGCGGCCCGACGTCGTGATCCTGGTCTATAACGACCACGCTTCCGCTTTCGACATGAAGATCATCCCGACCTTCGCGATCGGCTGCGGCGAGCGCTACAAGCCAGCCGACGAAGGCTGGGGACCACGTCAGGTGCCCGAGGTCGAAGGGCATCCCGATCTCGCCTGGCATATCGCGCAAAGCCTGATCCTCGACGAATTCGACATGACCATCATCAACGAGATGGATGTCGATCATGGCCTGACCGTCCCGCTGTCGATGATGTTCGGCAAGCCCGAGGCCTGGCCGTGCAAGGTCGTGCCACTGGCGGTCAACGTCGTCACCTATCCCCCGCCCTCCGGCAATCGCTGCTGGGCGCTGGGCGAGGCGATCCGCCGCGCGGTCGAAAGCTTCGACGAGGATCTCAACGTTCAGATCTGGGGCACCGGTGGCATGAGCCACCAGCTACAGGGTCCGCGCGCGGGACTGATAAATCCCGAATGGGACAATCGCTTCCTCGACGGGCTGATCGGCGAGAGCGACCATCTGCGCCGCATCCCGCATATCGAATATCTCCGCGAGACCGGCTCCGAGGGGATCGAGATGGTGATGTGGCTGATCATGCGCGGCGCCCTGGGCAAACGCACCCGGGCGCTACACCGCCATTATCACGTGCCGTGCAGCAATACTGCGATCGGCCATATCGTGCTGAGGCCCGACAATGGCGAAGGCCTGGATATGACCGGCGATTACGACGCGGCGCTCGCGGCCGAATAATTCGCGCCTCTCGCGTAGATTTCGATCAGGAGACATGCATTGACGCTTCGTATCGCCCTCGCCGGCGCCGGCGCATTCGGCGAGAAACATTTGGACGGCCTGGCCAGGATCGACGGGGTCGAGGTGATCTCCCTTGTCGGCCGCCGGCTCGAGCCGACCCAGGCGATCGCCGCCAAATACGGCATTGGTCATGCCACCACCGAACTGGGCGAGGCGTTAGACCAACCCGGGCTCGATGCGGTCATCCTGTGCACGCCGACCCAGATGCATGCCAGCCAGGCGCTGCAATGCCTCGACGCGGGCAAGCATGTGCAGGTCGAGATTCCGCTGTGCGACAATCTGACCGATGGCGAGGCGGTTCTACGCAAGCAACAGGGGACCGGGCTGGTCGCGATGGTTGGGCACACGCGGCGGTTCAACCCGTCGCACCAATATATCCATCGCAAGATTGCCGCCGGAGAGCTCGCCGTCCAGCAGATGGACGTGCAGACCTATTTCTTCCGCCGCCAGAACATCAATGCCAAGGGCGAGGCGCGGAGCTGGACCGATCATCTGTTGTGGCACCATGCCGCGCACACGGTCGACCTGTTCGCCTATCAGGCGGGGCCGATCGTCAAGGCGAATGCGATCGAGGGACCGATCCATCCCGAGCTCGGCATCGCCATGGACATGTCGATCCAGCTCAAGGCCGAAAGCGGCGCGATCTGCACCTTGTCGCTCAGCTTCAACAATGATGGGCCGCTCGGTACCTTCTTCCGCTATATCTGCGACAACGGCACCTGGATCGCGCGCTACGACGACCTTGTCACCGGCAAGGAAGAGCCGGTCGACGTGAGCCAGGTCGACGTGTCGATGAACGGCATCGAGCTTCAGGATCGCGAATTCGTCGCCGCCATCCGCGAAGGCCGCGAGCCCAATGCCAGCGTGGCGCAGGTCATGCCGTGCTATCGAATCCTCGACGCTCTCGAACGGCAGCTCGCCGGGTGACTGCCAGGAAAACACAGGTTGCGATCGTCGGCGCGGGCCCGTCGGGGTTGTTGCTCGGCCATCTATTGCGCGCGGCGGGGATCGACGCGGTCGTCGTCGAGCGCCAGTCGGCGGACTATGTGCTGTCGCGCATCCGCGCCGGCGTACTCGAGACCGTCACGACCGAGCTGATGCAGCGCCTCGGCCTTTCCGCACGGCTCGATGCCGAAGGAATGGTCGAGGACGGGTTCAACCTGGCCGACGGCGATATGCTGATCCGCATCGACATCGCCAAGCTGACCGGACGCCACGTCGTCGTCTATGGCCAGACCGAGGTCACACGCGATCTGATGGATGCCGCGGAGGATCGCGGGCTGACGGTGATTTACGAGACGAGTGACGTTGCCTTGCACGATCTCGACAGCGCCACGCCTTCGCTCACCTATACCAAGGATGGCGAGACGCATCGGATCGACGCCGACTTCATCGCCGGTTGTGACGGGTTTCACGGGCCGTCGCGAAAATCGATCCCGGCGAGCCGCGCACGCGAGTTCGAACGCGAATATCCTTTCGGCTGGCTCGGCATCCTGGCCGACGTGCCGCCCTGCCATCCCGAACTGATCTATGCGAACGGCGACCGCGGCTTCGCTCTCGCGTCGATGCGCTCGCCGACCCGCAGCCGCTACTATATCCAAGTCCCGCTTACCGACCGCGTCGAGGACTGGCCGGAGGATCGGCTGTGGGACGAGCTGGAACTGCGGTTTGCGCCACTCGCCGATCGCCCGGTAGTGCGGGGTCCGGCGCTCGAAATGTCGATCGCGCCGCTGCGCTCCTATGTGTTCGAAACCATGCGGTACGGCCGGCTGTTCCTGGCCGGGGACGCCGCGCACATCGTCCCGCCGACCGGCGCCAAGGGGCTCAATCTCGCCGCGTCGGACGTCGCTTATCTGTCGGATGCCCTGATCCAATATTATCGTTCGGCTAGCGAAGTCGGGCTCGAGGGATATCAGGACAAGGCATTGGCGCGGATCTGGAAATCCGAGCGGTTCAGCTGGTCGCTGACCAAATTGATGCACCGCTTTCCCGAGGACGGTGTGTTCGAACGCCGGATGCAACAGGCCGAACTCGACTATCTCGCGGGCTCGCAGGCGATGCAGACCGCCATCGCCGAAAACTATGTCGGGCTGCCGCTTTAGCGGCGCGCGTGACTTCCGAACCACGCACCCCGCAACCATTTGTGAATGCGTCTTGTTTTGCGCGGCCCCACTTACAATTCCGCGTCATACCCTGAAAATTGTCCGATTAGGACGGATCACCTTACCGCCGCGCCGCTCGGACCAAAATGCGTGCAGCAGGAGCGCGCTGGTCAGCGGCGGGTGAAGGCGCGGACGAATGCCGCGAGATCGCGGCGCGCCACGTCGACCGACTGCATCGATGCCCAATAATCTCCATCGCCCGGATCGATCGCGACGACCGGAAAGCGCGCCTGATGCTCGGCCAGCCGCGAGCGGTATGCGCCGGCCAGTTCACGTAGCCGGCGGGCATCGATACCGTCACCGCCGCTCGCCAGCCAGGTGTCGACAGCTTTGCTGAATGCGGCGAAGCCAGTCTGCAGTTCGCGGCGCATCGCGATATATTGCTGCTTCCAGCCCTGAACATTGTCCCGCGGCAGGGCATTGATCCGGTTACGGATCCGCTCCAATCCCTCCAGAGCCGTCAGCACTGCTGCGTGTTCCGACATCGCCTCCCCCTCGAACTGCTACCGGCTTCCGGCAATAGTCCACTTTGTCGACACCGAACATCGGCATGCGATACTCGACGAAAAGGGATGATGTGAAAAGCCCGTAGTTGAAGATACGGTCACGGTCACGGACGTATCGAGGCGGCGATCGTCATTCTCTTGCCGCCGCGGAAGCACCCTCGCTTTGCCGAAGGCGCTCCGGACTGCTCCTCGGCGACAGGGCGCAACCGTCGGCACCGTCGTAAACCGTATGCCAAACAAACTATTTCACGTCGTTCAACCGCAGCTTGACGAGCACCAGCGCGAGGGCCGCGACGAGCGATCCCATGCCCAGTGCGATCGCGACGCCCGCCAGTGGCAAGCCCGCGCTGAACAACACGCCCGCGACGATCGGCGACAGCGCCGCCCCGCCTCGGCCGATACCGATCGCGAAGCCGGTGCCAGTCGCCCTAACGTGAGTCGGGAACGCCCTGGCGAAGATCGTATAGAGTCCGACCACCGCGCTGTTGGTGAAGAGACCGGACGCGCAGGCGAGCGCGGCGAGGCCCGACAATGAGCGCACGCCCGCGGCGCCGAACAAGGCGACCATCACCGACGAGATCAGCAACACGCCGATCGTCATCGGCTTCAACGCGAAGCGCTGCGCAAATAGCCCGAACACCGCACCGCCCACCGCACCGCCGACATTCGCCCAGACCAGCACGCCGGCCGCCTGGGCCGGCGCATGCCCGAGGTCGACGACGATCTTCGGCGCCCATTTGAGGATGAAGTAGAAGCTGACGATATGCGCGAAATAGGCGAGCGTCAGCAGCAATGTGGTGCTCCGCAGTCCCGGCTTGAGGATGTCGATCAGCGACGCGCGATCCTCCTCCGGCGAGACCAGTGGAAGCGCCTCCACCGGCGCATGTCCCATCCGCGCCAGCGTCGCGTTGACGCGATCGAGCGCGCCCGGCGGTCGCCGCGAGATGAGGAACTGGACCGGCTCCGGAACGAGGAACCAGACCAGCGGCACGAAACAGGCCGTCACGATCGCGCCGAATTCGAACACCGCGCGCCAATCGCTTCCCTTGAGCAACAGGGCGGCGATCGAACCACCCAGCACCGCGCCGATCGGATAGCCAATCACCATGATCGCGAGCGAGAGATTGCGGCGGCGCCGGTTGGCGAACTCGGCCGCGACCGCATTGATCGCGGCAAGCATGCCGCCGATGCCGAGCCCGGTTATCACCCGCCACACCGACAAAGTGACGATATCGTGCGCGGTGGTGACCATGAACATGCCCGCCGCCATCGCCACCAGGCAGCCGAGGATCGTCCGCCGCCGTCCGATCCGGTCGGCGACGCCACCAAGCAGCATCGATCCCACCGCCATGCCGATCAATTCCATCGACAGCACAACGCCCAAAGCGGCGCGGTCGATTCCCCATTCGGTAGCGATTCCGGGTGCGGCAAAGCTGATCGACAGGACGTCGAACCCGTCGAGCGCATTCAACCCTACGGTGATCGCCACCGCCGCGATCTGGAGCGCGCCCATTGGCGCCTCATCGATCGTGATGCGCGGATCCTGATGTTTCACGCTATCCTCCCCTCGTTCGGTCGATCGTTCGACTGCTTATATTTGTATGTCAGACTAACTAATTATACGGCCGATGCGAACGCTAAACTCGCTGGCCGGAGCGTAGCGGCCAGGCACTCTAGAACCAATAGGCGATCGCGCGCATCTCGATCGAGGCGCGAGGTATCGCATCGGCCGGACATTGGGGATCGTCGAACGCAACATGCGGCACCGAATGCGCGCGGTCGGGATCGCTGTCATTGGTCTTGAACACGATCGCCTCGTCGCGCGCGAGATCCGGGAACCAATGCCAGCGATGCGCCACGGAATGCGCGACGACCAGTCCCTCGAACGACCAGACCACCTCACCATCCTGGTCGAACATGGCGTCCGCCGGCAGCAAATCCTCCGCTGCCACGCTACGCGCGTCACACAGAGCGAGCGGCACATCCTGCGGCGCCGGCGTGAGCGCGCGCCAGACGTTGTAATGCGCGATCCTGCGAGGCTTGCCGCTGCCGACGGGCAGCGACCGCGCGCCGAACTGGGAGGCGGTGGCATCGGACACATCGACATGGGCGAATCGCGCGGGCTTCGAATTGTCGAGCGCACCCGAAAGCGTCGAGCGCTCGGCGAAGCGCAGTACGCCTGCCCCGGTCACGACGACCTCGTCCGCGCCCGACACGTGCCGCACCAATTCGGCTATCTCTTCGGGGTGCACCCGCTTCACTTCAGCCGCGTCGGCAAAGTCCGCCACAACGCTGCGATGCGGCACCAGCGCGAACCCTTCACCGTCCAAAGTGGCCCCGATCTCCCGCGCATTACGGATCGCCATCGGACGAGGATCGAGCACCACCGTGTCGCGGCTCGAATCATTGGCGAAATACCGCATCCGCTCCGTGCTGCGGGCAACGTAGTTGATACCGACCCGCATTGAGCGCCTCCCCAAACACTGCCCGTGCCATCGAGTCCGCGGATGCTGCAATTTTTTTGCGCAGCATGAGGCGCTTAGCCGGACGCCCGCAAAGACTACATCATCCGCCAGACCGCAAAAGAGTGGCGGTTATAGGGGTAGTTCCACTACTCCTTGTCAAGCAATCGATCGTATGTCCTACTAACAATACGCACCCATGAAGGTGCGCACGGGCGGCACGTTTTCGGAGGGAGAACGAGGCCGCACCGTTTCAGGAGAGGATATACGATGCAGAACCCCATTCGTTCGCACGCCTCATTGGCATTGTTGACCGGCGTTTCAGCAGCGGCATTATCGTGCGCAGCACCAGCCCATGCCCAGGACATGAACGCGCCGGCGTCGAGTCCGGCCCCCGCGCCGCAAACGGCGACGCCGCCGACCCCCGAGGCGCTCGCCCAGAACGATGCGTCGGGCTCGCCGGACATCATCGTCACCGCGCAGTTCCGCAAGGAACGGTTGCAGGACACGCCGCTCGCGATCACTGCGGTGAATGCCGCCCAGCTCGAGGCGAAGAGCCAGACCAACCTCGCCCAGATGGCCGACGCGGCACCCAACGTATCGCTCAAGCCGCAGGGCGCGTCGTTCGGTCCATCGATCGCCGCGTCGATCCGCGGCGTGGGCCAGAACGACTTCAACCCGGCCTACGAACCCGGCGTCGGCATCTATATCGACGATGTCTATTATCCGCAGCTGACCGGCGCGGTATTCGATCTGCTCGACGTCGACCGGGTCGAAATCCTGCGCGGCCCGCAAGGCACGCTCTCCGGGCGCAATTCCGAAGGCGGCGCGATCAAGCTCTATTCGAAGATGCCGAACGGCGAGACCGGCGGCTATGTCGAGGCGACCTATGGTTCGCGCAATCGGATCGGGTTGCGCGCCGGCGCCGATTTCAAGCTGACCGACACGTTGTTCGGGCGCGTTTCCGGCGTATTCAAACAACAAGACGGCTTTGTCGACCGGATCGATTATGGCTGCGCCTTTCCGGCCAGCGGGGTGCCGGCGACGCAAGCGGCGGGCCATTGCAAGATCGATAAGCTCGGCGGCATCGGCTATCAGGCGGTGCGCGGCATTCTGCGCTGGGAACCGAGCAGCAAGCTCGATGTGACGGTGATCGGCGACTATACGCACGACGAGCACACGATCGCCGGCGAAGTGTTGCTGGGGGTGCAGACGGTCAACAACCCCAACGTCAATCCGGCACCGGGCGTGCCGTACGACAGCCGCTTCATCTGCGGGCGCTTCTGCAACTACATTACGGTCGGGCAGCCGGCGGCAACCTGGGCCGGACCTGTGGCGCCCGGCGTCCCCATGGCGGCGACACAGGGTAACGACCGCAGTCTGTACGATGGCTGGGGCGTTTCCGGTCAGATCAACTACCGCCTGAGCGACGCGATCTCGCTCACGTCGATCACCGGCTATCGCAGTTTCGATACGCGCTTCGATTCGGACGATGATTTGTCGCCGGCGAATATCGGGTTCGGCCGCAATCATCTGACGAACTGGAGCCTGAGCGAAGAGCTACGGCTGAGCGCCAAGCTGGCCAAGGGCCTCGACCTGACGGTCGGCGGATATTACTTCAAGCAGAAATCGGTCTACGATTCGCAGCAGGATCTGCGTTACGTCGTGATCCCGCTGCAATTCCTCCAACCCGACCCGACCAAGGCCGATGCCAAGGCATTTTTCGCGCATCTGTCGTGGGAACCGCTGACCGGGCTCACGTTGAGCGGCGGCGTCCGCTATACCGACGAGTCCAAGGACCAGACCTATTACCGCCTGAACTATAACGGCACGGTCAACGCCTTCCTCGATCCGGTGGGCGCGATCTATGGGATCGGCTATTCGGGGCCCGACACGATCGACTACAACGGCAACGGCAATACCACCGAGACCGTCACCGCGCTGTCGGGATTGACCGCCCGCTATCGTGCAAAGCGTTGGGACTATCGTCTCGCGGCCGACTACCGCTTCTCGCCCGAACTGATGGTCTATGCGTCCTTCTCGACCGGGTTCAAGGGCGGGGGCAGCAACCCGCGGCCGTTCAATGCCGGCCAGGTAATCTCCTTCCAGCCCGAAGATCTGAAGGCGTACGAGATCGGATTCAAGAGCGACCTGTTCGACCGCAAGGTCCGCTTCAACGTCGCCGCGTTCATCAACGATTACACCAACATCCAGATTCCGGTGCTCACATGCCCGACGGCGCCATGCGCCGCGCGGCTCAACGCCGGAGCGGGCCGGATCAAGGGGTTCGAGGCAGAGCTGTCACTCTATCCCGTCCAGGGCATGTCGATCGATGCCTCGCTCAGCTACCTCTCGTTCAAATATGACGCGGGCAGCCTGAATCCGTCCGCGGCCTATCCGACCAATCCGGGCGGTGTCTCGGCGAACGATCCGCCGACCGTGCCGCCGTGGAAGGCGAGCGTGGGCGCGCAGTACAAGATCGAGATGGGCAGTGTCGGCAGCCTGACGCCGCGCTTCGACGTCAGCTATCAGGACAAGCAATATACGGGACCCACAGTCATCGGCACGACGCGAATCCTGAACTTCATTCCCGCCTATACGCTGGTCAACGCACGGCTGACCTGGGCCAATGAGAAAGGCGACCTCAGTGTGTCGCTCGAGGCACAGAACCTCTTCGACAAATATTACCTGCTGACGATCTTCGACCTGCGCGGTGCCGGTGCCGGGTTCCGCAAGGGCCGGCCGGGGTCACCGCAAGAGTTCGCTGTGACGATCAAGAAGAAGTTCTGAGGCAATCACAAGGTGGATATGGCAGGGGCGGCACCGGGTCGCTCCTGCCGATGTGCCGCGAGGAACGTAATAAAATGGCGGAAACAGCAAGCGTCACCCTCTATCATTGGGAACCCAACGCCAATTCGGGCAAGCCCATGCTGACCTTGTTCGAGAAAGGCGTGACGTTCGAGAGCCATTATCTCGACCTGCTGAACTTCGACCAGCACAAGCCCGATTATCTCGCAATCAATCCGCTCGGCACGATCCCCGCCATGACGCACGGCGACCTCGTGCTGACCGAATCGACCGCGATCATGGAATATGTCGATGAGGCTTTCGCCGGCCCCCGGCTGATGCCCGACTCCCCGGTCGACGCCTGGCGCGTACGCTGGTGGATGAAGTTCATGGACCAATGGCTCGCGCCGAGCTTCTCGATGATCGGCTGGAGCATCTTCGTCGGCCCCTCGGTGCGCAGCCGCGACCCGGCCGAACTCGACGCGGCGATCGAGCGCATCCCGCTGCCCGAACGCCGGGTCGCCTGGCGCAAGGCGATCAGCGGCTCCTTTTCGGCGGAAGAGATGGCCGAATCGCAACGCCGCGTCGCGGTCGGCATCGGCCTACTGGAACAAGCGCTCGGCCAGCGTGAATGGCTGGCGTCGGACAGCTACAGCCTGGCCGACATCAACGGGTTCAACCTGGCCTACGCGCTGCCTTTGTCGCAGCCGCATTTGTCCAATGACGAGCTCACGCCCAATATCATGCGCTGGTTGCGGGCGATCTATGCGCGGCCGGCGACCAAATCGTGCTGGGCACTCGGCCGCACCGACATGGCCAGGCGCGTCACGATTCTGGAGGGGGAACCGGCATGACGACGACCCTTTATCACGGCGAACCCAACGGCCCCTCGCTGACCGTGCTGGCGGCCTTGTTCGAGAAAGGCGCGGACGCCACGCTCGAGCGGATCGATCTCGCTGCGGGAGAGCGCCACAGCGCGCGCGTACCGCACGCGATGGAAGTGGATCATTCGATCGAGGGCGAAGGCCCAATATTGGTGGTCAACGGCATCCCGATGGCGGACAGCGTGTTCCTCGCCTGCTATCTCGACGATGTCGGATCCGGACCGCCATTGCGCCCGGGCGCGCCCCATGACCGCTGGCGGATGATGACCTGGTGCCGCTATATCGTCGAGCGCGTCGCCCCCGCCGCATCCTATCTGGGCGTCGAGAGCAGCCCGCCGGCGCGCGTTCCCGAAGACATCGCCAGCGTCGATCTCGCCCAGCGCTGGCGCGATGCCGTGGCGGGGCGGATCGACGAAACCAGGCGCGCCGACAGCCGCAGCAAGATCGTCGAGGCGGTCGAACGGATCGAGCGCGAATTGAGCGACGGCCGGGACTGGCTAATCGACGACTTCTCGATCGCCGACCTGGAAAGCTATGCCTGGCTTGCGGGCATGCAGTCCATTGTTCCGGAGGCCTTTGCGGACCGGCCGCGGACTGCGGCCTGGCTCGCGCGGGTCAAGGCCCGGCCCGCGGTGGCGCGCGCGCTCGCGACGGCGACCGGCCCCGCCCCGGAACGGGTTTGGGCCCCGGGCCCTGAGATCAATCGCTGGGGCTGATCCCTGTCGATCGTCATGGTAAGAACAAGAAGAGGTCCGGATGAGTTCGGCAATGCAGCGCATCAACCTGATAGCCCTGTTGGCGGCGGGGACGGCATTGGCCGTCGCCGGCTGCAGCCGCGACGCGGGGAGCGACGGCGGATCGACCGGCGTCGACGCGGCGCGGATCACCGCGGCGGCTTCCGGCGAGTGGCTGTCGACCGGCCGCACCTATGACGAGCAACGGTTCAGTCCGCTCGACACGATCAATCAGGGCGATGTCGGAAAGCTCGGCCTGGCCTGGTATGCCGATCTCGACACTGCGCGCGGACAGGAAGCGACGCCGTTGTTCATCGATGGCACGCTCTATGTCTCGACGGCCTGGAGCATGGTCAAGGCCTATGACGGGCGGACCGGCAAGCTGCTCTGGTCGTACGATCCGGAAGTCCCGCGCGCGACCCTGGTCAAGACCTGCTGCGACGCGGTCAATCGCGGCGTCGCGGCGTGGGGCGACAAGGTGTTCGTCGGTACGCTGGACGGCCGCCTGATCGCGATCGACCGCGCGACCGGCAAGCCGGCCTGGTCGGTGGTCACGGTCGATCAGAGCAAGAATTACACTATCACCGGCGCTCCGCGCGTGGTCGACGGGCTGATCATCATCGGCAATGGCGGCGCCGAATTCGGCGCACGCGGCTATGTCACTGCCTATGACGCCGAGACCGGGAAGCAGCGCTGGCGCTTCTACACCGTCCCGGCCCAACCCGGCACCGAACAGCAGCCTGATTATCTCAACAAGGCGGCGGCCACCTGGTTCGGCGAATGGTGGAAACAGGGCGGCGGCGGCACCGTCTGGGATTCGATGGCGTACGATCCGGCGCTCGACCTGCTCTATATCGGGGTCGGCAATGGTTCGCCCTGGAACCAGGCCTATCGGTCGGAGGGCAAGGGCGACAATCTCTATCTGTCGTCGATCGTCGCGATCCGGCCCAAGACCGGCGACTATGTCTGGCACTATCAAACGACGCCGGGCGAAAGCTGGGACTTCACCGCGACGCAGCACATCATCCTCGCCGACCTCACCATCAACGGCCAGAAACGCAAGGTGCTGATGCAGGCACCGAAGAACGGCTTCTTCTACGTTATCGACCGCACCAATGGCCAGCTGATCTCGGCCAAGAATTTCGTGCCGGTCAATTGGGCGACCGGCATCGACATGAAGACCGGCCGCCCGATCGAGACGCCCGAAGCGCGCTATTACAAGACCGGCAAGCCGTTCATCGGTTCGCCCGGCGCCGGCGGCGCGCATAGCTGGCAGCCGATGGCGTTCGATCCCAAGACCGGTCTGGTCTACATCCCCGCCAATCTCGCCGCTTTGCCCTATTTCCCCGCCAAGGACTGGAAGCCGGCCAAGCTCGGCTTCAACGTCGGGGTCGATTTCGGTGCCGCGGCGATGCCGGCCAACCCGCAAATACGTGCGGCCGCGGCGCAGGCGACGACCGGCGCGCTGATCGCCTGGGATCCGGTCGCGCAGAAGGAACGCTGGCGGATATCCTATAAAGGCCCATGGAACGGCGGCCTGCTCGCCTCGGGCGGCGGCCTAGTGTTCCAGGGCAATGCGACCGGCGAGTTCGCCGCTTATGCTGCCGGTGACGGCCGCAAATTATGGTCGTTCCCGACCCAGACCGGCATCATCGCGGCGCCGATCACCTATTCGATCGACGGCGAGCAATATGTCGCCGTGCTCGCCGGCTGGGGTGGGATCTGGGCGCTCGCCCCGGGCGTGCTGTCGGACAAGAGCGGACCGAGCCGCAACATCAGCCGGTTGCTGGTATTCAAGCTCAACGGCTCGGCGACGCTGCCGCCGCCGCCGCCGCTCAACAAGACGCCGCTCGATCCGCCGGCCTCGACCGCGTCCGAGGCGGTGATCGCGGCGGGCGGCGAGCGGTTCGGCCGCTTCTGCGGCACATGCCATGGTGACGCGGCAGTGGCAGGCAGCCTGGTTCCGGACCTTCGTCACAGCGGCGTGCTCAACGATGCCGCGACATGGCGCCAGATCGTCTATGAGGGCGCACTGAAGGACAATGGCATGGTCAGCTTCAAGGCGGTGATGACACCCGAAGAGATCGAATCCATCCGTGCCTATGTCATCAAGCGGGCCAATGAGGACAAGGCGCTGGAAAAGGCGTCAGGGAAACGGTGAACGACCGGCACTGTATGCATGGCGTACAATAGACGCTATGCGCCGTGGCGCGGAGTCGATCGTCAACGGCGGGCCGCGACGCATCCAAGGAGAGTTCATGCCCATCGATCCCAGCAAGGTCGTCGCGATCGACGTCCACGTCCATGCCGAGGTGTCGTGCCACGACCCCGAGGATCCGGTGATGGCCAAGTTCTTCGACGCCGCCTCGGCCTATTTCAAGGCCGATCGCAAGCGCCCGACGATTCCCGAGACGATCGATTACTACCGCACGCAGAACATCGCCTTCTGCCTGTTCACGGTCGATTGCGAGAGCGGCATCGGCGCCAAGCGCATCAGCAATTACGAAGTCGCCGAGCTCGCCGCCGAGCATGACGACATCGTCATCCCCTTCGCCTCGATCGATCCCCGCAAGGGGAAATACGGCGCGCGCGAGGCGCGCGACCTGGTCGAGAATCACGGGGTCAAAGGCTTCAAGTTCCACGGCATCATGCAGGATTGCCACCCCGCCGATCGCGTCGCCTATCCGATCTACGAAGTGATCGCCGAGCACAAGCTGCCCGCAATCTTCCACACTGGCCATTCCGGCATGGGCACGGGCATGCGCGGCGGCGGCGGGGTCCGTCTGAAATACGGCCAGCCCATCCTGGTCGACGACGTCGCCGCCGATTTCCCGGACATGAAGGTGATCCTGGCGCACCCGAGCTGGCCGTGGACCGACGAGAGCCTGTCGATGGCGCTCCACAAGGACAATGTCTTCATCGACCTGAGCGGCTGGTCGCCAAAATATTTCCCCAAGCAGGTGATCCAATACGCCAACACCCAGCTCAAGCATAAGATGATGTTCGGGTCGGACTGGCCGCTGATCCGTCCGGAGAAATGGATCGACGCCGCCAGGGAAGCGGGCTTCCGCGACGAGGTGCTGCCGTTGATCATGAAGGACAATGCGGTGCGCTTACTCGGGTTGGGCTGAACCGCGGCCGCATTTTTTCAACGGATCCACTTTCGGAAAAGCAGGTCGATGGCGCTCAAACTCTATCACGCCGAACCCTTGGCCAATTCGCTCAAATCCATGGCGCCGCTGTTCGAAAAGGGGCTCCCGTTCGAGAGCATCTACGTCAACCTTCACAAGTTCGAGCAGCACGAATCCTGGTTCCTGGCGATCAACCCCGAAGGCCAGGTGCCCGTGCTCGATCATGACGGCACGATCGTGACGCATACGACCGTCATCAACGAATACCTCGAAGACGCTTTTCCCGACGCGCCACCGCTCCGGCCGAATACGCCGGCGGGCAATGCGCGGATGCGCTATTGGAACAAGTTCGTCGACGAGCATGTGATGAACCACGTCTCGATGCACGGCTGGCATCGCCTGGTCGGCGTGATCGCCCGCAAGCTGGAGAGCGGCGCATTCGATCAGCTGATGTCGCGCATTCCCCTTCCCGACCAGCGCAGGAAATGGATGGCGGCACGCTCCGGCTTCTCCGACGAGCAGCTCGCCGACGCCACGGCGAAGATCGAATATGCCGTCGACAAGGTCGAACGACAGCTCGCGCTCACACCTTGGCTTGCCGGTGACGTTTTCACGCTTGCCGATATAAACTTCTATTCGCATTGCGGGATGATGGTCGAACGGATGTTCCCCGAGATGGAGATCGCCAGGCGCGCGCCGCGGCTGGTCGAATGGCGCGATCGCGTGACCGCGCGTCCGGCGATGCAACAGGCATTGGCGATGCCGGATCATACCGAACCCGGTCTGCGCACCTGGTCGGGGCACGCCCGCTGATGCTGGCCGAGATCGTCGATGGACGCGCCCTAGCGCGCGCGGTGGTGGAAGACGTCAAGGCGGGGATGACCTCGCTCGACCGCGCGCCAGGACTCGCGGTCATCCTGGCCGGCGACGACCCGGCGAGCCACGTCTATGTCAACGGCAAGGTCAGGCTGGCGCGAGAGATCGGCTTCAATGCCGAGGTCGTCCTGCTGTCGGCAAATGCCAGCGAGGAGCGCGTCCTGGCCGAGGTCGCCGCGCTCAACGCGCGCGACGAGATCGACGGTATCCTGGTCCAGCTGCCGCTGCCCGACGGCATCAACACGCTGCGGGTGATGGCAGCGGTCGATCCGGCGAAGGATGTCGATGGCTTGCACGCGCTCAACGCCGGCCGGCTCAGCCAGGGATCAGGCGGTCTCATCCCCTGCACCCCGCTCGGTTGTATGAAGATCATCCGGTCGTTGGTGCCCGATCTCACCGGCAGCCATGCGGTGGTGATCGGCAGTTCGAACATCGTCGGCAAGCCGATGGCCGCCTTGCTGCTGGATGCGCGCGCGACCGTGACCCAGACGCACATCCACACGCGCGACACCCAGTTCATCTGCCGCGGCGCAGACATATTGGTCAGCGCGGTGGGCAAGCCCGGGCTGGTCCGCGGCGACTGGATCAAGCCGCGCGCAATCGTCATCGACGTCGGTACGACCCGCGTCGCCAAGCCCGAGGGCGGCCATCGCATCGTCGGCGACGTCGTGTTCGAGGAGGCGAAGCATGTCGCCGGTGCGATTACCCCGGTTCCCGGCGGCGTGGGACCGATGACCATCGCCTGCCTGATGGAGAACACGCTGACCGCCGCCCGCGCGCGGGCCGAGGCGCGGCAACCGGCGCAGCGATCAGTCGCCGAAGAAGTTTAGCTCGAGCAACACGCCGTCGCGGTCATGGACGAACAGCTGCCGCAGGCCGGCGGCGGGCACCATATTGGTGCGATGGTCGAGCGCCATCGCCGCGATCCGCGCGAGCATTGCTTCGTACCCTGTGCAGCGGAGCGCGACATGGTGCAGCGCGCCCGTCGGCGCCGGCGCCATATCGCGGTCGAACAGGCGCGGCGCCCCGAGGCCGTTGAGATGGAGCACCGCGCGCGCGCCATCGTCGTACATCCAACGCGCTGTCTCTCGGGTGAGCGGCGGCGGCGCGGGACGCGACTCGAGACCCAGTAATTCATGATAAAAGGCCTCCGCGCGATCGAGATCGCGGGTCACGATATTGAAGTGATCGAGCGCTTCGACGGTCATATCATCTCCCCGAGCCCAGCGATCAGCTTCCTCCCAAAGTGCATAATCCACAAGCACGCAACACGCACGACCCTGCGCGCTCCGCCAGATTTGCCAGCGCGCGAAAATCGTTTGCGTTACATACAAAATTTCCTATGATCGGCGCCAAGCTTCTGCCGTCTGCAAAGGGCGAGCAAGGCGCCGTAACAGAGCGGCCGCCAGGCGGCCGACCGGAAAATGGGAGTGGATCGATGGCCGACAATCTGGACACCGTGCTGCAGCGGACGGACAACATCGTCGACATGCTGCGCAATTCGCAGCTCGGCGCCTATGTCTATCCGGTCGTCGCTCCCGAATTCCACAACTGGCGCTCCGAGCAATGGGCCTGGCAGCATTCGGCGGTGCTGTTCGACCAGTCGCACCACATGGTTAACCTGTACCTGCGTGGCAAAGACGCGCTGAAACTGCTTACCGACACGATGATCAACTCGCCCAAGGGGTGGGAGGTCAACAAGGCCAAGCAATATGTGCCGACGACGCCCTATGGCCACGTCATCGGCGACGGCATCATCTTCTGGCAGGCGCCGGAGGAATTCTGTTACGTCGGGCGCGCCCCGGCGTCGAACTGGCTGCGCTATCACGCCGCGACCGGCGGCTATGACGTCGATGTCGAGCTCGACGACCGCTCGCCGATGCGTCCGATGGGTAAGCCGGTCACGCGGTCGGTCTGGCGTTTCCAGATCCAGGGGCCGAGCGCCTGGGCGATCATCGAAAAGCTCAACGGTGGCCCGCTCGAGAAGCTCAAATTCTTCAACATGAGCACGATGACGATCGCCGGCCGCGAGGTGCGCACGCTCCGCCACGGCATGTCGGGCGCGCCCGGCCTCGAAATCTGGGGCCCCTATGCCGAGCAGGAAGAGATCCGGGCGGCGATCCTGGAAGCGGGCAAGGAATTCGGCATCGTGCCGTGCGGCAGCCGCGCCTATCCGTCGAACACGCTCGAATCGGGCTGGATCCCCTCCCCGCTCCCTGCCATCTATACCGGCGACAAGCTCAAGGGCTATCGCGAGTGGCTCGGCGCCGACAGCTATGAGGCGACCGGATCGATCGGCGGCAGCTTCGTCTCCGACAAGATCGAGGATTATTACCTCAATCCCTGGGAACTGGGCTACGGCCCGTTCGTCAAGTTCGACCACGACTTCCATGGCCGTGAGGCGCTGGAGCAGCTCGACCCGGCGGCTCAGCGCCAGAAGGTGACGCTCGCCTGGCATCCCGAGGACATGGCCAAGATCATGGCGTCGCTGTTCGACCCCGATGGCGAGCAGTACAAATTCTTCGACGTGCCGCTCGCCAATTATGCCTCGTCCAATTACGACCGCGTGGTCGATGCCGACGGCAGGACGATCGGCCTGTCGATGTTCACCGGCTACAGCTACAATGAGAAGCAGGCGCTGAGCCTCGCCACGATCGACCCGTCGGTGCCGGTCGGCTCCGAGATCCGCGTCGTGTGGGGCGAGGAGAATGGCGGCACGCGCAAGACCACGGTCGAGCCGCACAAGCAGATCGAGGTCCGCGCGATCGTCAGCCCAATTCCCTATTCGCGCGTCGCCCGCGAAACTTATCACGAAGGATGGCGCACCACCCAGACGGCTTGATCGCCTCGACAGATCGACCCGGCGGGAGAGCGCGATGACCGACTATGTCCTGGTTCACGGTGCGTGGGGCGGAGGATGGACGATGGCCGGTCTGGCCGACGACCTCCGCGCGCACGGACACCGCGTGTTGGTCGCCGCTCTGACCGGGCTGGGCGACCGCGCCGCCGAGCTCTCACCGGCGCTCGTCCTGTCGCGCCACGTGGCCGACGTGGTCGAACAGGTCGAGGCTTCGGAATTCGATCGCTTCATACTGGTCGGGCACAGCTATGGCGGGATGGTGATAACCGGCGTGGCGACGCACCTGGGCAGCCGGATCGACGCCATCTTTTATATCGACGCGTTTCTGCCGGGTGACGGCCAGTCGCTATGGGACATGACCGGCGAACAGGAACATCAATTCTATATCGACGGGCAACGCGATATGCCGGGCCTGGTCGCGCCCCTGCCGCTCCTGCCGCCCGAGCCTCGCCTGGGACGGCACCCGCTGCTGACATGGCTCGAGCCGGTGCGTTTCACTGGGGAGGAAGCGAAGATCGCGCGGCGCGCTTATGTGTTCGCGGCCAACTGGTCGCCGACGCCGTTCACCCGCTTCTACGACATGGTGAAAGAAGACCCGGCCTGGGAAGTGCACCGTTCCGAAGCGAGCCACGACGTAATGACCGACCAGCCGGAGCAATTATGCGAATTGCTGCTCGATCTGGGCCGGCGCTCGTCCTGATCAACAGCGATCCAGGCTCTTGCTCGCGCGAAAGCGGACGCCCCTGGTGAGGCGGCCAGCGCACCGGCGAGCATCAGAAGGCGAGCGAGCCGCGACGCTCGGCAAAGCGCCAGCCTTGCTCCGTCAGAACGAATATGTCCTGGAACCCGCCCACCAGCGGCGGCGCGTCCGCTGCGGTGAACAGCAGCATCGCGCTGGTGCCGCGCGCGCGGCGCGGGCTTTCGACCGTGACGACGATATTGCTGCAGATATGGCATGTGGCGCGCGACGGCCGCGCCTTGAACGCGGCGAGGATCGCCTCGCGCCCGACGATCGGCGCGTCGGGCGCGGTCGGCCGGGTCATGAGCCCGTCCGGCGCGTAGAGCGCGGCGACATCTTCCCAGCGCGCGGCGTCGTTGAGCTGGGCGTAGAGGTTGATCAGTCGCGCGCAGTCCCATTCGATCGCGCGCCGGTCGGCAGCGGAAAGTTCAGTACCCTGGTTCATGCCGACATAGCCCCTCTTGTCCCGATCGCGCGCAGTCGATCGCGGTCACGCATCGGCGTTGCGGCGCTCGCCGCCCGGTACGCCGTGCGCCACGCGCTTCTCATATTCGGGATCGTCCTCGGGCCGCGCAAGCGCCGACATCACGCGCTCGTGGATATCCTCCAGCGTGCCGCGAAATTCGGGATAAGGCAGGATATAGAGCTGGTCCCGCTCGACACCATCGAGGACGTAGCGCGCCAGCGTCTCCGGTTCCATGCCGACCTCGATCACGCGTTTCAGATGCGCGAACATCGCCGGATCCGCTCCGTAATAGCCGGTGTTCCGCAGATGCTCGGGCCGCGTCAGCACCGCTTCGTGGATATTGGTGTTGACCGCGCCGGGGCACAGTATCGAGACGCCAATCCGGTGTTCGGCAAGGTCGAGCGCGAGGCATTCGGACAGGCCACGGATCGCCATCTTGGTGGTGCAATAGATGCCCGTGCCCTTGAGCGCGACGAATGCCGACATCGACGCCGTGTTGACGATATGGCCGCCATTGCCCCGCGCGATCATGCGCGGCACGAAGGTCTGGATGCCGTTGATGACGCCGTTGAGATTGACCGACAATTGCCAGTCCCAATCCTCATAGGTCGCCTTTTCCAATGGCCCGAAGATCGACACGCCGGCGGTGTTGAACAGCAATTCGACCGGGCCGAGCCTGGCCTCAACCGCATCCGCCGCAGCCGCATAGGCAGCGCGATCGGTGATATCGAGCTTGATCGGCATCACCTCGAATTCGGTCTGATCGAACCAGGCCATGGCCTCGTCGAGATGGTCCTGGCGGATATCGGCGATGGCGACCTTGCATCCGGCCTGCGCGAATATCTTGGCCTGGCCGAGCGCGACTCCGGATCCGCCGCCGGTGATGAAGGCGGTGCGCCCCGCGACCCTGGTCATCGTGCCGATTCCTTTTCCTTGACGCCCTTTTGCTTGCCATGACGGGCGAGTTCTTCATCGAACACGGGGTTGCCGAGCAGAAAGCCGATCGCCTCCGCGCGCTCGCGGTTGATCGGCTCGTCGGGGAAGGAAGCGAGGATCGCGTCGAACCGCGTGCGCATACCGGCGGCAAATTCGGGATGGGTGAGGATATAGAGGTCGTTGTTGCGGATGCCCGCAAGGACACGCTCGCCGACCTCGTCCGCCTCCATCCACAGCGGCGACACCGGCCGCTTTTCCAGCTCCGCCTCCCGGGTCTGATATCCGCTGTCGCTCTTGAACCGGTCGGGACGCAATTCGCCCGACAAGGCGATATTGCTCTGGACCGGCCCAGGCAGGAACGCCGAAACGCCGATATTCTCCGCCGCCAGCTCGCCGCGGATCGCTTCCGAAAGCCCCAACACCGCTGCCTTGGCGGCGGTATAAGTTGCCGAAAAGGGAATCGGGATCAGCGCCGACTGCGACGAGGTGGTGACGATCTGCCCGCCTTCGCCATGCGCGCGGATCCGCGGCAGGATGGTGACGAGGCCGTTGACGACACCGCCGAAATTGACTCCCATCGCCCAGTCCCAATCGTCATATCGGGCATCGACGATCGGTCCCATGATGCCGATCCCGGCATTGCCGATGAGCATGTGGATCTTGCCGAACCGCGCTTCGGCGGCGTCGGCCGCGCGCGCGAACCCGGCGCGGTCGGTGACGTCCAGCATAACGGTTTCGACCCGCGCGTCATCGCCGAGCGAGGCGCGCGCCTCCGCCAGCGACTCCGCGCGGATATCGGCGATCACGACGTTGGCGCCCGCCCGAACCAGGGCACGCGCGATGCCGAGCCCGATGCCATTGGCACCCCCGGTGATGAACGCCGTGCGGCCGGCCACATCGGCCATGGGGGCAGGCCGCGGCGCGGCCGTTGCTTCCGACATCTCACTCTCCTCTTATCGTGCCCGCCATCGGTTCGGGATGATCGGCATGCCGGTATTTCCGGCCATCTCCCGATCCTCCCGGCGGCAGCGCCACTTGGTTGCGGTTTAGGGTCCGTACTCAATTACCACGAGGTCGTGACGGAGCCGATTTTGGTGTCCGGCGAGGAGCAAGGAGGGAGCGATGCTTGTAGCATCGTGATCGACGCGCGACGACGTCCGGGCGCCAAAATCGGCCCGCCGCTTTGCGGTTGCCCGCAGGAGCCCGCCGAACGTCGTCGCTTGCTTGCACGTAGCTTCAGCTACGCGTCTGCGCTGCGCTCCTCGTCGGCGGGCTCCTGCGGGCAATCACGATCCTCGTGGAAATTGAGTACGGACCCTAGCTTGCAGAAGCTGGATAGAACTAGAAGACCGCTGGCTGTGCCATTATTGGAGCTAACTGGATAAACCATGGCCCATCGCGAAGAACTCACCCGATTCCTCAAGGCGGCGCGCGCCAAGTTGTCGCCGGCCGATGTCGGCCTGCCATGCGGCACGCGGCGGCGCACGACGGGCTTGCGGCGGGAGGAAGTGGCGACGCTCGCGGGGATGAGCGTCACCTGGTACACCTGGTTCGAGCAAGGCCGCGAAGTGCGGCTCTCAGCGCCGATGATCGAGCGGCTCAGCGCCACGTTGCGGCTCGACAAGAACGAACGCGAATTCCTGTTCGCGCTCGCCCAGCATCGCCCACCCCCACTCACCGCGGTCGCCGACGAGCAGGTCCATCCCGGGACCCAGCATTTGCTCGACAGCCTGTCGATCCCGGCGCTGGTCATCGTCGAGGACTGGACGGTGATCGGATGGAATGACCTCGTCGCGCGCGCTTTCCGCGATTATGGCAGCTTGCCACTCGCCAAGCGCAATCTGTTCAAGATCCTGATGCTCGACGACCGTTATCGCAGCGATCTCGATCACTTCCGTGAGATGGGCCAGCGGCTAACCGCGCGCTTCAAATGGGACTATAGCCGCACCGCCCGGCCGGAGGTGTTCGACGCGATCATCGCCGAGATGTACGAGCGATCCGAACTGTTCCGGCAATATTGGCAGGAATCCGAGATTCTCGCCCATTTCGAACACACCAACGTCGCCGACATGCCGGGCGTCGGTGAGATCATCTTCCGGCACACATCCTATGCGATCGAGGAGGCGCCGGGACAGCGGCTGATCCTGTTCGCGCCGAACGACCCCGAAAGCGCCGCCAGGTTGGCAAAGCTGGCCGCCACCAGCTGATCGCCCGACCGACTGTCGCGCTGGGCGCGCTGCGTCGCGGGCCACTTGCTAGGACAAGATGGTCCTGCCCTGCTGGACCGTCTTTTTCTCCATTTCGGCCGGCTTGGGGGGCGGCGGCACGAGCAGCCCGCGTTGCACGGCCGGACGCACCGCGATACCGTCGAACCAGCGTTGCAAGTGCGGGAAGCCATCGATCGGCACCTGCGCCCAATCGTGCCCCCTCACCCAGGGGAAGCAGGCAATGTCGGCGATCGAATAATCGCCGGCCAAGAATTCGTGTTCCGCCAGGCGCGCATCCATCACCCCGAACAACCGCTGGCTCTCCCGCACGTACCGATCGATCACCTTGGGCAGGCGATCCTCGAAATAGCGGTTGAACACGGTCGCCTGGCCCATCATCGGCCCCAGCCCCGACATCTGCCACATCACCCACTGGATCACGCGGCTGCGCCCTGGGGCGTCGGCCGGCAGGAAGCGGCCGAACTTCTCGGCGAGATAGATCAGGATCGCGCCGGATTCGAAAACGGCGAAATCACCGTCGTCGTGATCCACTAGCGTCGGTATCCGGCCATTGGGATTGAGCGCGACGTACCAATCCTGTTTCTGGTCTAGGTTGGTGAGCGAGATCGGCGTCACCTTGTAGGGGACGCCCAATTCCTCCAGCATGATCGCGGCCTTCCAGCCGTTGGGCGTTTCCGACGTCAGCAACTCGAGCATGGGCGCGCCCTCTCCTTTCCCCAACGGCAAGCCAAGCAGAGGCAAGCCGCCGCTACAAGGGCATCGCTTCTGCTATCATTGGCGATGACAGCCTGGCCCGGCCGCCCCCGAACGGTCTGGGTAGTAGCGCGACTGATAGAAGAGACGGTCGCCTTGCGGAGCGCCGCAACCATCGCCACCGCTATGCGCCAAGTGCGATGACGCACGCTTCGGAAAAGAGAGGAAGCCTTTGATGTTGACCCTGTACAGTTTCGGTCCGGCAGCCAACTCGCTCAAGCCGCTGCTCGCCTTGTACGAAAAGGGCATCGCCTTCACACCGCGCTTCATCGATCCGCGCAAGTTCGAGCATCATGAGGAGTGGTTCAAGAAGATCAATCCGCGCGGTCAGGTGCCGGCGCTCGATCACGACGGCCACATCATCACCGAATCGACGGTGATTTGCGAATATCTCGAGGACGCCTTTCCCGACGCGCCGCGGCTGCGCCCGGCCGACCCGGTGGCGACTGCGGAGATGCGCGTCTGGACCAAATGGGTCGACGAATATTTCTGCTGGTGCGTCTCGACCATCGGCTGGGAGCGGATGATCGGCCCGATGGCGCGCGCTTTGTCCGATTCCGAGTTCGAGGAGCAACTCGAGCGCATCCCCGTTCCCGAACAGAAGGTCAAATGGCGCAACGCGCGCAACGGCTTTCAGAAGGAGGTGCTCGACGAGGAGATGCGCAAGATCGGCGTGTCGGTCGACCGGCTGGAAAACAGGCTGTCGCAAAGTCCCTGGCTGGCGGGTGAGGATTATACGCTGGCCGACATCTGCAACTTCGCGATCGCCAACGGCATGCAGCACGGTTTCGCGGAAATTGTGAATCGCGACGCAACTCCCCATCTCGTCGCCTGGATCGAGCGGATCAACGCCCGCCCGGCCGCGCGCGAGATGTTCGCGCGGTCGCAAAGCGAAATGCCATCGCGCGCGCCGGCGCCCACCGCCTGAGGAGATTGAGACCATCATGAACTGGAACGACGAACCCCCGGGCGGCGCGCTCAGGATGTACCACATTCCCGGCTGTCCGTTTTCCGAACGCGTGGAGTTGCTGCTCGACCTCAAGGGGCTCGACGGCATCATGGCCGATCACGAGATCGATATTTCCAAGCCGCGCCCCGACTGGTTGTTGAAAAAGACACGCGGTACCACCGCTCTGCCCGCGCTCGAACTCGAGAATGGCGAGACGCTGAAGGAGAGCATGGTGATCATGCGTTACTTCGAGGATCGCTTCCCCGATCACCCGGTCGCGCGCCGCGATCCCTACGAACATGCGGTCGAAACGATGTTGTGCGCCACCGACGGCCAGTTCACCGGGGCGGGCTATCGCATGATCCTCAATCGCGATCGTGCAAAGCGCGACGAGCACGTCGCCGAGGTCGACGCGCAATATGCGCGGTTGGACGACTTCCTGCGCCATTATGCGCCCGATCGCGATTTCCTGTTCGATCAATTCGGCTGGGCGGAGGTCGCGTTCACGCCGATGTTCAAGCGGCTGTGGTTCCTCGACTATTACGAAGCGTACGAAATCCCGCAGCACCTCGTTCGCGTGCTGCGCTGGCGAGAGGCATGCCTGGCGCACCCCATCGTCCAGCGACACCACAGCCATCGCGAGCTGATGACGCTTTATTACGACTATTCCCAGGGCGGCGGAAACGGACGCATCCCCGATGGGCGCAGCGTCTCCAGCTTCACGCTCGACCCCGCCTGGGACACGCGGCCGATGCCGCCGCGCGACAAATGGGGAGCAGCCGCGACCGATGCCGAACTGGGACTCGTTCCCGCCTGAATTTCCGCAAAAAGGACCGACAATGAAGAGCTATCCTCAGAATTACATCGATGGCCGCTGGGTCGACAGCAAGAGCGGGCGTAAACATACGGTCATCAACCCCGCGACCGAGCAGGCGGCGAGCGAGATCGTGCTCGGCACCGCTGCCGATGTCGATGACGCGGTGAGCGCCGCGCGGCGCGCGTTCGAGAGCTTCTCACAGACATCGAAAGAAGAACGTATCGCCCTGCTCGAGCGGATCATCGCTGAATATCAAAAGCGCATTCCTGACATCGCCGAAGCGATCGCGACCGAAATGGGCTGCCCGATCTCGATCGCACAGACCGCGCAGGCCGGCTCGGGTCTGGGCCATCTCGGCAACGCGCTGAAGGCGCTGCAGGACTATCATTTCGTCGAAAAGATCGGCGACAACACAGTCGTCCGCGAACCGATCGGCGTCGTCGCGCTGATCACGCCATGGAACTGGCCGATGAACCAGATCGTCGCCAAAGTCGGCCCAGCGCTCGCCGCCGGTTGCACGATGATCCTCAAACCATCGGAGGAAGCGCCGAGCTCTGCCGCGATCTTCGCCGAGGTGATGGATGCGGCGGGCGTGCCGGCGGGCGTATTCAACCTCGTCCAGGGCGATGGCGAAGGCGTCGGCACCGCGCTGGCGAAGCATCCCGACATCGACATGGTGAGCTTCACCGGATCGACCCGCGCCGGGATTATGGTGGCCAAGAATGCCGCCGACACGGTCAAGCGCGTCGCGCAGGAGCTTGGCGGCAAGTCGCCCAATATCATCCTCGAAGGCGCGCCGCTCGATCAGGCGCTGCCCGGCGGCGTCGGCGGCGTGCTGCTCAATTCCGGTCAGAGCTGCGTGGCACCGACACGCATGCTGGTGCATCGGTCGCAGCATGACGAGGCGGCGGCGAAGGTCGGCGCGATGTTCGCCGCCAAAAAGGTCGGCGATCCGCTCAGCGAGGGCGATCATATCGGTCCCGTCGTCAACCAGCGGCAATGGGACCGCATTCAGGGCCTGATCCAGACAGGCATCGATGAAGGCGCGACGCTGGTGACCGGCGGTACCGGCAGGCCCGACGGGTTCGACACCGGCTTCTATGTGAAGCCCACCGTCTTCGCCAATGTCACGCCCGACATGACGATCGCGCGCGAGGAGATTTTCGGTCCGGTCCTGGTGATCATGCCTTACACCGACGATGCCGACGCGATCCGCATCGCCAACGACACGCCTTATGGCCTCGGCGCCTATATCGCGGGCGACCCGGCCAAGGCGAAGACCATCGTCGGCAAGCTCCGCGCGGGCGCCGTGTTCGTCAATGCCGGCGGTCTCGCTTTCGACATGCCGTTCGGCGGCTACAAGCAATCGGGGAATGGCCGCGAATTCGGCAAGTTCGGGCTCGAGGAATTTCTCGAGGTGAAGTCGGTGATCGGCGCCCTGCCGGAGGACGCAGTTCCGGCCTGATCGCTCCGGGGTGCCGGTCGGTCGCCGACCGGCCCCGCCAGCATTCCCCTCGCCGCCTTTCATCTACCTCTTGCGCCGCGCCGCGCCATCGCTATTGTGCGCCTAGCATACAATAACGATGGCGGGAGAGTCGGCACCTTGCGCACGACGTCTTCCCGCGCAGACTGGGATGACGAATGATGAGCGAAGGCAAAACGCAGGATGTGGTGTCGTATCGGGTCGAGGGCCGGATCGCCTGGGTCTATTTCGCGCGACCGGAGAAGCGCAACTGCATGAACCCGGCGCTCAACCGCCGCATGATGGAAGTGCTCGACGAGCTCGAATATCGCGACGATGTCGGCGTGCTGGTCTTGAGCGGCGAAGGAACTGCTTGGTCGGCGGGCATGGACCTCAAGGAATATTTTCGCGAGACCGAGGCGCAAGGCCTGCGCGGCGTTCGCCAGTCGCAACGCGAGAGCTATGGCTGGTTCCGGCGGCTGCGCTGGTTCCAGAAGCCGACCATTGCGATGGTCAACGGCTGGTGCTTCGGCGGCGGCTTCGGCCCGCTCTTCTCCTGCGACCTCGCCATCTGCGCCGATGAGGCGCAATTCGGACTGAGCGAGATCAATTGGGGCATCTTGCCGGGCGGCGGCGTGACCAAGGTCGTGGTCGACCTGTTGTCGATGCGCGACGCGATGTGGATGACGCTGACCGGCGATCTAATCGATGGCCGCAAGGCGGCGGAGTGGAAGCTGGTCAACGAGAGTGTGCCGCTCGATCGGCTGGAAGCCCGCGTCCGCGAAGTCGCCGAGATGCTGCTCAAGAAGAATCCGGTCGCGCTCAAGTTCGCCAAGGACGCCGTGCGCCGCGTCGGATCGATGACCTATGACGAGGCCGAGGATTATCTGGTCCGCATGCAGGAAGCGGCCAATTTCCACGACAAGACCGAAGGCCGCAAAGAAGGCATCCGCCAGTTCATCGACGAGAAGAGCTACAAGCCCGGCTTGGGGGCCTATGACCAGCAAAAGGCCGATGCCTCCTGAGGTTGGGCGCTCCGCTACTGTCAGATCACATGCGGCCCGTGCGCCCGCAAAAGCGGGAGCCGGGACCGCGGATCGCATCCTTCGTAACTCTGGCTCCGCTTTTGTGGGCACTCAAATTATCTGAGGCGTCCTCGGCCCGGTGCGATGCTCAGCTCGCAACGGCGCGCAACGGCACGCGGCGGAACCCCCGCGCGATGTTGTTGAGGACGCGCTCGGGCTCGCCCGCGGGCTCGAACCGCTCGATTCGCGCGGCAAGCGCGCCGAACACCGCCGACAATTCCATCCGCGCGAGGCCTTGCCCGGCGCAGCCATGCGGACCGTGGCCAAAGCCCATGCTCTGCTTTTCGGCCCGGTCGACGCGGAAGCAATCGGGCTCCTCGAACTTGCGCTCATCGCGATTGGCGCTGGCGTAAGAGACGATAACACGGCCACCCGCGGGCACCACCCTCCCGTCGGACATCTCCGCGTCGACGGTCGTCATGCGCGTGAAATTCTGCAGCGGCGATTCAACCCGCACGATTTCCCCCGCGACGAACGGCAGCAAGCTCGGGTCGGCGCGCAATTTGGTCCATTCTCCGGGGTTGTTGGCGAACAGCCACGCACCGCTCGCCATCGCGCTGATCGTCGTCTCGAACGCAGCGACGATATAGCCGGCGAGCATCCCGATCGCGGTCTCTCGCGTCACCAGCCCGCCCCGCGCGGCGGCGATCAGCTGCGCGGCGAAACCCCCGTCGAGGACGAGGTTGCGGTCATAGATGTCGGCGATCAGCGCCATCATCCGCTCGAGCAGGGTCAGCCCTTCGCGCATCCGCGCATTGTCGGGTCCGGCGGCATTCCATGATCCTTCCGCCAAGGCCAACAGGCTGGACCGCACCTCCTCGGGCCAACCGATCAGGTCCATGACGACCCCGATCGGCAAATCGTGCGCGAGATCGGCCACCGCATCGAATTCGCCCCTGGCCGCGATCCGGTCGGCGAGCGCCGCGGCGCGTTCCTCGATCGTGGCGGCGACCGGCTTGAGCGCGACTGGACTAAGCACCTCGGTGATCAGCTTGCGCCGCTCGGTGTGGACCGGCGGATCCTGGCAGATCAGCGCCTCGTCCCAGGCCGCGTTGATGATCGGGTTGAGCCCGATCCCCTGTGCCGACGAGAAGGTCCGCCAGTCGTTGAGCGCGGTACGAACATCGGCGAAGCGACCGATGAACCAGGCATCCAGCGGCTCGAGATAAACCGCGCTGCCCCGGTCGCGCAGCGTCCGATAAGTGTCGTAGGGATCGGCAAGCACCGCATCGGCATAGATGTCGATCGCCGCGCGCGGCGTGTCATAGTGCAGGATCGTCGCCAAGCCGCTCTCCTCAGGTCTGGATCAGGGCGTCGAGCGCGATCACGCCCTGCCCGCGCGGATAAACGACGACCGGGTTGAGATCGATTTCGCGGATCGCCGGGGTCGCGGCCACGGCATTGCCGAGCGCCTCGACCAGTGCCGCTACGGCGTCGACGTCCATCGCCGGCTCGCCTCGGAATCCGTCGAGCAGCGGGGCGAGACGCAGACGGCGCAATTCGGCGGCAATGGCTTCGCGATCGAGGCCGGCGGGAAGCAACCGCACGTCGTGCAATAGTTCGGCGCTGACCCCGCCGAATCCGACCAGAATCGTCGCTCCCCAATGCGGGTCGTTGCGCGCACCGACGATCAGCTCGATGCCCCGCGCCGCCATCGGCTCGACCAGCACGCCGTCGAGCGTGAGGTCGGGGCGCGCCGCGGCGACCGCCGCCTGCAGCTTCGTCCAGCCGGCGCGGACGGCATCGGCATCGGCCAGCCCGACCACCACCCCGCCGGCATCGCTCTTGTGCGGTAACGCGGCGGCCTGCGCCTTGAGCACCACGGGGTATCCCAGCCGCTCGGCGGCCGCTACCGCCGCCTCGGCCGAGCCGACGAGCGCCCCTTGCGGAAAAACAATACCGTGTGTGCCGAGCAATTCCTTGGCGCGATATTCGGGCACCGTTACGCCGGCAGACAGGCCCGCGAGCGGTGCCACCTCGACCGCCGATCCGTCCGAGCCGCAGCCCGCAGCGCTCACACGGGCCAAAGCACGCAAGGCGCGTTCCGCGGTGGGCAGGTACATCACGCCCTCGGCGCGCAATGCCGCGACATCCTCGGCCAGGACAATGCCGCCTTCATCGACACCTGCGACGATCACCGGCTTGTCCGGCGGGCAAACGCGCAACGCGTCGAGCACCGCGCCGAACTTGATGCGTGATGTACCGGTGTCGGTCTGGATGAGAGTCACCAGGATCGCGCCGATGCGATCATCGTCCGCCAGCGCGGCAATCGTCCGGCCATAGATGCCGGGATCGACCAAGCCCTGCGCGGTCACGTCGAGCGGGTTGCTGACCGGCACAAAGTCGGGCAGCGCCGCACGCAATGCCGGACTGTCGGCATCGCCGAGTGGTGGCAGAACGAGCCTCAGCGCCTCGGCCTGATCGAGCATGATCGCCTTGAACGCGCCCGATTCGGCCACCACGCCGAGCCCTCCAGCGGCGGGCGCGGCATAACGAACGAGCGTTTCGACCACGTCGCCCAATTCCTCCAATGTCTCGACCAGGATCACCCCGGCACGTTCGACATGGACGCGCATCACCTCATAGTCGCCGGCCATCGCGCCTGTGTGAGTCGCTGCGCTCGCCGCGCCCGCCGCGCTACGCCCGGGGTGGAGCAGCACCACCTGCTTGCCGGCGGCACGCGCGGCCCGGGCCGCCACCAGGAAACGCGCCGGCTTGCGGAAATGTTCGACGATCATGCCGACCACCGACGTCGCCGGATCGCCGACCAGATGGTCGAGATAATCCTCGACCCCGCTGGCCGCTTCGTTGCCGGTCGAAATGTAGCAGCTGAGCGGCACTTCGCGCGCGATCATCGTCGTCGCTAGTACCGCCGCCATCGCGCCTGATTGCGACACGATGCCGACCCGGCGATCGCCATCGGCGCGCGGTTCGGGCAATTCGATGAAGGTCAGCGGGATACGATCACGGAAATTGACCAGGCCGAGGCAATTGGGCCCTTCGACGATCATGTTCGCTTCCGCCGCGATCCGGGCAATCTCCTGTTGGTCGGCCAGGCCCTGCGGCCCATCCTCGGCAAAGCCCGCCGAAAAGACGATCGCCGCGCCGACGCGCCGCCCGGCCAGGCCGCGGATCACGTCGAGCACACCCGCACGGGGGATAGCGAGCACCGCGACATCGATTCCTTCGGGTAGATCATCGATCGTGGCGACGCAGCGCCGGCCGCCAATCTCCGCACGCTTCGGATTGACGAGATGAATCTCGCCGTCGAACCCCTGCCGCTCGAGATTGCCTAGAACCGACGCTCCGAGCGCGCCGGGTTTATCCGAAGCGCCCACGATGGCGACCGAGCGCGGCCGGAGCAATCGGTCGAATCGCAGGCCCGCGTCCGCGCCATCGCCGATGATGTCGTTCTTCGCCGTCTTCGCAATCGTCGCCATCAAAATCCGTCCTCAATCTCAAAATCTTGCACCCGAAGCCAGGCGATGAAATCGCGAAGCGCCAGCGTCGCATTCTGTGCCGAGCGGCGATAGGCTTCCGGACTCTCGCGTGCCCGGACGACCGGCCAAGTCGCCTGGTGCAGCGACACGACGTGCCGGACGCCCGACAGCCGCCGACGTGCATCCGATCGCATGTCGGGCGAGCACGGCGCGCTGTCGATGAGAAGTCCGGTCGCGCCGATTTCCGCCGTCAGGTCACGGCGCGCGGCGACGATCTCGCGCATGCGATCCTCGCGGCCGGCCAGGAATTCCAGATGGCTCAATATCGCCTCGAGCCGGCCCGCCGCATCCAGCCAGCTGCGGCCGCTATTCGGCGATCCCCAGGCCGTCATCGACGCGATTCGCACGCGACAAGACGGGTAGAATCGCCGTCATTCCATTCGATGTTCCCACACATCCCCGCCCACTCCGATCTCGCCGGATCGCGACGAGCATTTGCCTGATTGTATCTCAAGCAAACAATTTGGCAAGCTGGGTGCTACCCGTCAGTCGTCGTCGCGCCGCGCCGCGCCGCGCGCGGTTTCCGGAGTTTCTTGAGCAATGCCATCAGCGTCGCTCGCTCGGCCGCGGTCAGGTCGGCGCCGAGGCGACGGTCGGACTCGCGCAATCGATCGAGCATCTCGGCCACCCGCTCCTCACCGCCAGGCAACAAGTGCAAGGCATTGGTACGCAGATCGCGTCCAGGCCGCCGCTCGATCAGCCCGCGATCGACCAGCACATTGACCAGCTTCATCGCGCTCGACCGGTTCACGCTCAACGCCTTGCCGAGCGCGGTCTGGTCGCATCCCGGATTGGCGCGGATGAGCAGCAACGCGGTCAGCTTGGCCGGCGTCAGGCCGTAAGGCGCGAGCGCCAGCCGCGCATCCTCTATCGCGATCAAATGGGTGAGTTCGATCCGGTACCCCAGCAGTCCGTCGAGATCGCTTCCTTGTTTCATCGGTCGAATACCATCTTGTCAAAATTGTATGCCCGGCGCACAAAGGCCGAAACGCGCCGCATCTTTTCCCGATTGCGACGCCGAATGCCAGCGCAATGCCGGCAACCGAAAAAGGAGAGTGGTGATGGAACGCGATTTCAGGATGCTGATCGATGGCGAGCTCGTCGAGGGCGCGACCAGCTTCGACGTCATCAATCCGGCGACGGGGTCGAGCTTCGCGCATTGCCCCAAGGCCGATCGCGCCCTGATCGATCGCGCCGTCGCCGCGGCCAAGCGCGCTTTCCCGGCCTGGTCGGCGACTCCGATCGAACAGCGCGCGGCGTTGGTCGACAAGATCGCGGATGCGATCGAGGCGCGCGTCGGCGAATTCGCCAGCCTGTTGACCAGCGAACAGGGCAAGCCGCTCGACCAGGCGATGTTCGAGATGATGGGCAGCATCTTCACGCTGCGCGCGTTCGCCGCCATGCGGATCGAACCCAAGACCTTGCGCGACGAAGGCGGCAATACAGTGATCGAACACCGCACCCCGCTCGGCGTGGTCGCGTCGATCACGCCGTGGAATTTCCCCGTCATCCTGTTGATGAACAAATTGGGGCCGGCGCTCGTCACCGGTAACACGATGGTCGCCAAGCCGGCGCCGACCACGCCGCTCACCACCTTGCTGGTCGGCGAGATTTGCCGCGACATCCTGCCCGCCGGGGTGTTCAATACGGTGTGCGACCAGAACGATCTGGGCGAAGTGCTGACAACACATCCGGACGTGGCGAAAGTCGCGTTCACCGGATCGACCGCGACGGGCAAGAAAGTGATGGCCGCAGCCGCGCAAGGCGTGAAGCGGGTGACGCTGGAGCTCGGCGGCAACGATGCCGCGATCGTGCTCGACGATGTCGATCCGCGCCAGGTCGCGCAAAAGGTCTATGGCGGCGCGATGGCCAATGCTGGCCAGATCTGCGTCGCGATCAAGCGCGCTTACGTGCCCGAACCGATGTACGACGAATTCTGCGACGAGCTCGCCCGCCTGGCACGCGAAGCAGTGGTCGATGACGGCGCCAAACAAGGCACGCAGGTCGGCCCGATCCAGAACAAGATGCAGTTCGACAAGGTCAAGGCGCTGCTCGACGACGCCAGGCAGCACGGCACCGTACTGGCGGGCGGCGAAGCGCTCGACCGTCCCGGCTATTTCATCCCACCGACGATCGTCCGCGACCTCGACGACGATGCTCGGCTGGTCCGCGAGGAGCAATTCGGTCCGGTGCTGCCGGTGCTCAAATATGACGATATCGACGACGTGATCGCGCGCGCCAATGATTCGGAATACGGCTTGGGCGGAACCGTTTGGGGCAAGGACCTGGTGCGCGCCACCGACGTCGCGAAGCGGATCGATTCGGGTACCGTCTGGGTCAATCAATATCTGGCGATCGATCCCAACATCCCGTTCCGCGGAACGAAGCAATCGGGCCTGGGTGGCGAATTGGGCGAAGCGGGTCTGCACGAATATACCCAACCGCACATCATCAACGTCGTCGCGCTCGAGGATGCGTGATAATTCGCGTATATGATCTATACACAAACGTGAAATAGCGGCATGGTCGTTCGATAATCCAAGGACGAGGAACGCCCATGCCGATCGCGACCACCCATGTCGGTAGTTTGCCGCGCGGCCCGGAACTGACACCGCTCTTGCTCGCCCGTGACCATGGTGAGCCCTATGACGCTGACGCGTTCGACACCGTGGTCCAGGCCGCGGTCGACGCGGTGGTGACGGCTCAGATCGACGCGGGCGTCACGGTGATCAGCGATGGCGAGCTCGGCAAGGTCGGCTATTCGACCTACATGATCGAACGCCTGTCGGGTTTTGGCGGCCATACCGACCGCCATCCGGCACTCGACCTCGCTCCGCTGCCCGATCTCCGCGCCAAGCTGGCGCATATCATGGGGGCGCAGGAATTCACCCGCGCCTCGTGCATCGCGCCCGTCCGATTGGTGAACCTGCAGCCGTTGCACGACGACATCCGGCGCTTCCGCAGCGCGCTCGACCGCCACGGCAAGGGCACGCGCGCATTCATGAACGCCGCCTCGCCCGGGCTGATCACCGCGTTCCAGAAGAATGCTTATTATCCCAGCCACGAAGCCTATCTCGCCGACCTCGTCGCCGCGATGCAGCCCGAATATGAAGCGATCGTCGCGGCCGGATTCGAATTGCAGCTCGATTGTCCCGATCTCGCCATGTCGCACCACACCGGCTATCAGGAAATGGACGAGCCGACGTTCCTCAAGACGATCGCGGCCAATGTAGACGCGCTCAATGCCGCGACCGCCAATATCGCCCCCGACCGGATGCGGATGCACATCTGCTGGGGCAATTACGAAGGGCCGCACGACCACGATATCCCGCTCGAGCGGATCATCGACATCGTGCTGAGGGCGCGGCCGGCGACCATCCTGTTCGAAGCGGCCAATCCGCGCCACGAGCATGAATGGGTGATCTGGCGCGATGCCGATATCCCCGACGACAAGCTGCTTGCGCCCGGCCTGATCGACACCTGCTCGAACTATCTCGAACATCCCGAACTGATCGCGCAGCGAATCGAACGCTTCGCCGGAATCGTCGGCAAGGACCGCGTGATCGCGAGCACCGATTGCGGATTCGGCACCTTTGCCGGTTACGGCAAGATCGATCCGATCGTGACCTGGGCCAAGCTGCGCAATCTGCGCGAAGGCGCCGATATCGCCGCCACGAGGCTCTGAAACGCGAGAGGTGGCGGGCGGCGCGGCGTTGAGGCAATAAAGGCTGATGGCAGACGCCGCATCATCCCCCGTCAAATCGGCGACGCGCACGCTCGACATCATCGAATATGTCGTGGCGCGCGATCGTCCCGTCGTCGCGCAGGAGATTGCGGCGGCCCTGGTCATCCCGGTCAGCAGCCTGTCCTATCTGCTCAACACGTTGATCGATCGTGGTTATCTGGCGCGCGCCGGCCGCCGCTACACCGCCGGCCCCGGCCTCGCCCGGTTGCAGGCGCGCGCGCACGGCTTTTCGCTGGCCGAGCGGGTCGCACCATTGGTCCGCTCATTGCGCGTCCAGCTCAACGAAACCGCGTCCTTCTTCGTCCGCGTCGGCTGGGAAGTGGAGGCGCTGGTGACCGAAACCAGCGAGCATGCGCTGCGCTATGCCGTCCAGATGGGCACGCGGACTCCGCTCCACGGCTTCGCGGCAGGCAAGGCCATCCTGGCCGCATTGCCCAAGGCCGAATTCGAAACCTATCTGGACGAGTCGGAGCGGCGGGCCTTCTCGCCGGCCACGATCACAGATGCCGATGCCTTGCGCGCCGAGATCGCCGCGATCCGTCAGTCGGGCATTGCCCGGACGCGCGAGGAGCATACTCCCGGCATCCAGGGGATCGGTTGCGCCGTATCGGTCGACGGCGAATTGCTCGGCGCGTTCAGCGTCGCCATCCCCTCGGTCCGGTTCGACGCCGAGATCGAGCGCCATGCCGCGGAGTTGCTCAAGCGAACGGTGGCTTTGTTCGAAGCCGCCTGACTTGATCGAGGTTCGACATCCAATTCGTCATGCCGGGCTTGTCCCGGCATCCACCGCGCAACAACACCTCATCTCGGTTGTGGAGGAGTGGACCCCGGCACAAGACCGGGGTGACGATGGGGATATGCACGGAACGCAAGCCAAGGAGGCGAAGCGGCTCGCACCTCGCCCCCTTACGTGGCTGGATCAGGTCAGTTGGTGCGTGCGCCAGCTCTCGGCATAACTGTCGCGCGCGACCTCGGAATAAGGGACCGGCGCCACAACCGCCTTGATCTCGGTCTGGACATGGCGCTCGACCGTCGGCTTGCGCGTGCCGCCATTCGGCTCACCCCATAGCAAGGTGACTTCGGTGCCGGGCACGGCATGATCGGCCTCGATCATCGCCAAGGTCAGCATCCGCCCTTCATTGGCGCTGTAGCTGATCCAGGTCGAAATACCGACTTGCTTTCCGTCCTTGAGGACCTGGTCATAGGGGTGCATCGAATAGACGGCTGATGGGAATTCCATATATTTAGCGCGATCTCCTCGCGTGAATTGCGAGCTGATCACCCGCATCAGATCCTCATTGTCGAGCGCCAGCGTGACCTTCTTGCGGTGCGACAGGCCCGCCATCCGCTCCAACGCATCGCGGCCAATGAAATCGTGGTCGAACTTGACGAAGGGGCCGTACCCCAGGTCCCACGGCGTCAGATAATAGCCCTCGACCGACTCGGGCACGAAGCTGCCGCCGATCGATGCCTTGCCTTCATAGCTATTGGCCGACAGCCATTCGCGGAAACCGCGCGTCCCTTCGCCGGTATAGGTCGCCGGCAAGGGCGACGGGATCCAGCCCGATTCGATCGTGTTCGATGAATAGGTGCGGCCGCCGACCAGCGCCAAACCGAATTCCTTGCCAGCCTCGATCAGTGCGTTGCGCACGACGTCGTAATTGGCCCATGGGCCGAACAGCTCGTAGCCGGGCTGTCCCGCCATGCCGTGCCGCAGCGCGCGCACTTCCTTTCCGGCGATCGCGAGCCGCGTCATGTGAAAGAATTTCAGGTCGGGCGGCGTCGCGCCCATCGCCTTTTCCAGCGTTTTCATGGCGTTCGGCCCCTGAAGCTGGAACCGGTAGGAACGGCGATTTTCCGGATCGGGGCGGACCGCGGTGCGCTCGTCACGCGACACCGTGACGTTCCAGTCGCCGGTCGCGGCGTGATATTCGATCCATTCGATCGTCGGTGCGCGGCCGACCAGATTGAATTTGTTCTCTTCGAGATAGAACAGGATGACGTCGCCGATGACGTAACCGTCGGGCGTTACCGGCACGAACTGCTTGGCGCGATCGGGGACGAACCCCTTGAAGCTGTTGACGCCGAGATGGTTGAGCATCGCGAATGCGTCGGGCCCCTCGACCGCCAGGTCGACCATATGGAAGGACTGATTGAACAGCACGCAAGTCTTCGCCCAGGCTTGCTGTTCGCTGCGCCAGTTCGAATATTCGGCCGGCACGCCAGGATAGACATTGGGTCCGCTTTGCTGGTTGCGCAGCAATTCGACGATATCGCCGCTGGCATCCAGCAGCTGTTGCAGGGTCTGTTCGGTCATCTCAGGCTCCTTCAGGACAATATGATGGGGATGATAGGGCGGGCTGTTCCAGCCAGTCCGCAATCGCAGCGTTGAGCGAGTCGGGACGTTCGGCGGGCAGCATGTGCCCTGCCCCCTCGATCACGGCCAAGCGCGCGTCCGGAATAAGCGCGGCGATCGCCTCATGCTGGACGGGCGGGCTCCAGCGATCCTCGCTGCCGACCGCGACTAGCGTCGGGCAGGTAATCGCCGGTAACAGGCTTTCAACTTCTGGCCGTGACAGCAAGGCGCCAATTTGCGCCTCGAAACGCGCCAGGCCGGCCTCGACGCACATCGCGTGGAGCTTTTGGTAGAGATCGTCGCGCGGTCGCGACGGCGCGATCATAGGCGGGAGCCAGGCATCGACCAGCGCCGCCATGCCGCGCTCCCGCCCGAGATCGCGCAACGCGTAGCGCTTGGCGGCCTCGCCTTCCCCCGGCATGTGAACGCCGGTGCTGAGCAACGCCAACCGCTCGACTCGATCGCCCGCGGATCGCACGATTTCCAGCGCCACGCGCGCGCCCATCGAATGGCCGAGCAGCGCGAAGCGCGCAGGAGCGACGGCCAGCACGCGCCGCGCCATATCCTCCAGCGTGTCGGCATCGCCATAATCGGGGGCCGGCCACGCCTGGGTGAAGGTGCCCGCCTGCGCCGCGAAGATGCGCGAATCACAGATCAGTCCCGGCAGCATCAAGAGCGGGAGAGGTTCTGCGGGAGGCTCAGATAACTTCACAGACATGAAGTTTTCATCTATACGAAATATCAAAGTCGCGATAGAGGCTATCGACACGCGGCAATCGAAACCGCGGAGGAGCGAGAGGGCCTATGGGAATTCCTGTCCTGCACCCCGCCTGGACGCGGCCGGCCAATGGCATGACCGACGGCTATTCGCTCGAAATGACGGCCAAGGATCGCTCCGCTCTCTACGAGGTGGCCAACGCCATCGCGCCCGAAACGCCTGTCGCGATAACGTTCCTGCCCAACGAAACGATGGACGCCCGAATCGAAGCGGCGATCGGCCTGCGCGCGCTCGGCTTCGAGCCGATGCCGCACCTCTCGGCGCGTCGCATCACGTCGCACGACGAATTGGCCCAGATGGTGGCGCGGACCACCTCCGAGGCCGGCGTGCGTCGCGTCTTCCTGGTCGCCGGCGATCCGCCCGTCCCTGCCGGGCCATTTGCGGACACGATGTCACTGATCGAGACCGGGCTGTTCGAACGTCACGGGATCCAGGCGATCGGCATCGCCGGCCATCCCGAAGGGCATCCGGCAATGAACGAAGCCGAGCGCTGGGATGCGTTGGCGACCAAGCACGCGGCGATCACCGAACGCGGCATGGCCACGCTGATCGTCACCCAATTCGCCTTCGACGCCGCGCCGATCCTCGCCTGGCTGGCCGAGCTCCGCGCGCGCGGCATCGACTGCCCGGTCCGGATCGGCGTGCCGGGACCAGCCGGGATCAAGACCTTGCTGCGTTACGCGGCGCATTGCGGCGTCGGCGCGTCGGCAACGGTGATGGCCAAATATGGCGTCTCGCTCACGCGCTTGCTCGGGTCGGCCGGACCCGACAGGCTGGTCGCCGATTTCGAGCGGGGACTGACCCAGGCGCACGGCGCGGTGCGGCTGCATTTCTACCCGTTTGGCGGACTCGCCCGAACGGTCGAGTGGATCAACACCTATCGGGCCGCGTCGCATTGACCGGTGTCACTCTTGCGGAGTTTGACGTGAATCCAACCTTCGTCCTACGCCTGTCCTGCGACGATCGACCAGGCCTGGTCGCCAAGGTCGCGACATTGCTCGCCGACCATGGCGCGAACATCACCGACGCCCAGCAATTCGACGACCCCGCCACCGGCCGATTCTTCATGCGCGTGGTCTTCGTCGTGATGGGCGGCGGCAGCATCGACGATGTGCGCGCCGCTTTCTCTCCGGTGGGGACGGCGATCGGCGCGGATTGGGCGATCCACGATGCCGCCGAGCTCAAGCGCGTGCTGCTGATGGTGTCGAAGTTCGACCATTGCCTGGGCGACCTGCTTTACCGCCGGCGCATCGGGGAATTGCCGATGGATGTCGTGGCGATCGTCTCCAATCATCCCAAGACCGCGCTGCACACCACGATGATCGGCGACATCCCGTTCCATCATCTGCCGGTGACCAAGGAGAACAAGGCCGAGCAAGAAGCCGCGCTCAAGCGGATCGTCAACGAGACCGGCGCCGAACTGATCGTGCTTGCGCGCTACATGCAGATCCTGTCGGACGATCTCAGTCGGTTCCTGTCGGGTCGCTGCATCAACATCCATCACAGCTTCCTGCCCGGGTTCAAAGGCGCCAAGCCTTATCACCAGGCGCATGAGCGCGGCGTCAAGATGATCGGCGCCACCGCGCATTACGTCACCGCCGATCTCGACGAAGGCCCGATCATCGCCCAGGACGTCGAGCCGATCAGTCACGCCGACACGCCCGACGACCTCGTCCGCAAGGGGCGCGACATCGAACGGCGCGTGCTAGCGGCGGCGGTCGCCTATCACCTCCAGGACCGGGTGTTGCTCAATGGCCACCGCACCGTCGTTTTTCGATAGCGCGCCGCGCGACACCGCGACGCCACGGTCGGTCCGCGACCTTTATGCGCTCGCCACCCATGTCCGCGTCGACGACCTTCGGATTTCCGCGCGCATCGGCATCAACCCGGACGAACGCGGCCGGCGACAGCCATTGCTCGTCTCCGTCGACCTCAAACTCGCGGACGGGAGGCCGGTCGGCTCGCTTGGCCAGTCGGTCGACTACCGCCGGATCGCCGCGGAAGCCGAGGATCTGGGATCGGACCATATCGAGCTGATCGAGACATATGCCCTCTTGCTCGGCGAACGTTGCCTCGAGCTCGGGCCGGTGGAATGGGTCGAGATCATCGTCGCCAAGCCCGAGGCGCTGTCCCGCGGTACCGCCTCTGTACGGATAGCGCTGACGCGGCGGGAGCGGCACGATGGGCAATGACATCGCGGCTTCCGGCAGTCATCGTGAGCCAGCGTGCCGCCAATATCGGTTGCGGCGCTTTTCCTTCCGGTCCGGGATCAATCCCCACGCGCAGCGTATCCTGGCGGACCTAGCTCGCCAGCTGACGCTGCAGGTCGAGGGAATCGAAAGCTGCGACCTGGCGTTCGACCGCGCATCCAATCAATGGGTCGAATATACCGTCCGAACCGATCGCTATCCTGTCGGCGAGGAAATATCGCCCGACGCCGCCAGGGCGCTGCTGGCACGGCTTCGCGCGGCGGAACTGGGCGAGGACTATCTGACGCCATGCCCGTCGGGCAACAAAGTTCAAATCGAGGAAGCGCCAGAGGAAGGATCGAACGAAAAACGGGATCGGTTCGGCGCCGGGTGAAGTCAGGCATTCCCGTTCGGAAAATTGTATGTAAGACACACAGACGAATCCGACGGCATGCCGGCAGGAACGGGCCATCGAACGGGCCGAGCCCGGAATGCGGAAGCGTTCGACAACGATAAGTATGGCGCAGGGAGAGAGCGGCGATGCGCAACATCGATTATTTCGACAAGCAGGCGCGGCTGCATCCCGACCGTATCGTGCTGGTCGCCGGCGACGAAAGCTACACTTATGCCGAGATGGCCGCGCTGTCGCAGCGGTTGGCCGGCGCGCTGATCGCGGACGGCCTGAAGCGCCAGGAAGCGGTTGCGGTGATGTCGCCCAATCACGGTTCCGTGCTGATCGCGATGCTCGGACTGTGGCGCGCGGACGCCGCCTGGATTCCGGTCAACACGCGCAACGCGCTCGACGCCAATATCCAGTATCTCAACTATGTCCGAGCCAGCTGGCTATTCTATCATTCCAGCTACGCCGCCGACGCGCACGCCGTCGCGCGGCAAGTCCCGACGATCCGGCGCCTGATCTGCCTCGACGCCGAGGAAGGCGGCAATGCCTCGCTAGCCGATTATATGCTGCCGGAGGGGTCGCCACCGGTGCCCGATGGCGGTGACCCGACCGGCAATGGCGAGGATCTGGCCGCCATCATCGCCACTGGCGGAACCACCGGCCCGGCCAAGGGCGTGCGCGTGCTCAACCGCAGCTGGGGCACGATGCTGGAGACGATCGCGCATCTGATGCCGGCCGAGACCCCGGTGTTCCTCGCGACCGCGCCGCTGACCCATGCCGCCGGCCCCTTCACCATGGCGGGAATCGCGATGGGCGCGACGGTGGTGGTCCTGTCCGGCTTCGACGCCGATACGGTGATGGCGGCGATCGGCGAGCATCGCGTGACCCATATGTTCCTGCCCCCCACCGCGCTCTATTCGATGCTGGCGCATCCGCGCGTCGGCGAGTTCGATTATTCGAGCATGCGCTATTTCCTGCTCGCCGGGTCGCCCGTCTCGCCCGACAAATTGCGCCAGGCGGTCGGCGTGTTCGGCCCTTGCATGTGCCAGAGCTATGGACAGACCGAATGCCACCTCGTCGCGACCTGGCTGTCGCCCGAAGTCGTCGCCGCCGCCGCGCGCGGCGAGCACCCGGAGCGGTTGGGGAGCTGCGGGACGGCGACGTCGTCGGTGCGGGTCGAATTGATGGACGATGACGGAAACCTCCTCCCGGTCGGCGAGGCGGGCGAAATCGTCGCCCGCGGCGGGATCGTCGGCGGCGGCTATTTCGAACTGCCCGATGCGAGCGCCGAAGCCTGGGCGCATGGCTGGCACCATACCGGCGATGTCGGCCGGCGAGACGAGCATGGCTTCTACTATATCGTCGATCGCAAGAAGGACATGATCGTCTCCGGCGGGTTCAACGTCTTCCCGGTCGAGGTCGAGGCCGCGATCATGGAACTGCCCGAGGTGATCGACGCCGCGGTCATCGGCGTGCCAGACGAGAAATGGGGCGAAGCGGTGACGGCGTTGGTGGTTCTATTGCCCGGAAAGTCGCTCGATGCCGAAGCGATCCGCGCGCATTGCAAGGCGCAATTGGGCAGCGTGAAAGCGCCCAAGATCGTGCTGTTCCGCAGCGAACTGCCGCGCACACCGGTCGGCAAACCCGACAAAAAGGCGATGCGCGCCGAGTTTTGGTCGGGCGCGGGCCGCAACGTCAATTGATCGGTGCCGGGTCGGCCGGTCGGTTGCGCCGCCGGCCGACAGCAAAAGGCACGTCCTGAATCGCGCTCCCGCGAAAGCGGGAGCCCAGAGTTACGAAGGACAATGGTCGTGGCCCTGGGCTCCCGCTTTCGCGGGAGCACTGAATAGCGTCGATTCAGACAGGGCGAGTTTAAGTCCCGTCGCGCCAGCCGCTCGGGGTCTGTCCGAAACGACGCCGGAAACAGCGGCTGAAAAAGGCCGAGTCTGAGAACCCTACGTCGAACGCGATCTGCGTCACCGAGCGCCCATCGCGCTGCTGCAAAGCCTCGGCCGCACGCTGCAACCGCTGTTCGGTGATGAAACCGGTCGGCGTCGCCGCGACATGGCGAGCGAAGGCCTTTTGCACCGCGCGCGCGCCCAGCCCAGTCATCTCGGCGATCCGCGCCGTGCCCAGATCGGGATCGTGAAGGTGCGAGAGGGCGTAATCGACCGGATCGCGCGATGGCTCTGCCTCGCGCGGGATTCCGCGAAGGCATGCCATCCGGGCAAGACCGGCCAGCACGTCATCGACACCGTGTTCGAGCCGGTCGAGTTTTGCGCGCTCGGCCCAAAGGCCTTCCAGCATTCTGCCGAATAACGCGACGTGCGGATCGTGCCCGTCGAGCATATGCGCATGCCAGTCGCGCGCCGCGGCTTCCGCACCCAGCATCGGCGCCGGGACGTGGACGACCAGGCAGTCATTGGCGTCGGAAATGTCGATCGTGTAGGGCGTGGCTTCGTCCGCGATGACGATATCGCCGCCCCCGGCAATGGCAACGCGCCCCGCCTGGGTCATCATCAGCCGGCCACGGCGCTGGAGGTGGAAAACCAGATTGCGATCGTCGCGGACATCGCGCGTGCGCTCGACGCGAGCGCGGTCGCTGCGGGCGTGCGCCACCGCGACATTGCCGATCGACCAGCGCGCCAGGTCCGCGCGGATTCCGGCGGGCACTTCGGCGACCATGCCGGGAAAAGTCTCGGCGACCAGCGAGCGCCAGAAATCCTGCCGCCGCTCGTGCGGCACCGTCCGCGTGGTGAAAAGCTCGACCGCGCTCAATGAAAAAGTCCAGGCAACGCACTCGCGGGCACACCCCGTTCCCGTTCCCGGTCCAAGCTGCACTCGAGCGCGTCGCAGCGGTGATCCATCGCCCCCTCCCGTTCCCCCGCCCTGTCGGACGAACATAGCCATTGGAACATAGCCATTGCCCGATCTCTGTCGGGTAGCGAGGGTAATTGTATCCCTATCATACTAACTGCGCAAGCTGCGCGGGACGCGACCCGATGCAGTGAATCCCCGGGCTTATCCCTCGCCGCGCGCCGCCTGCCGAGCCGCGCGATAGCCGTCGCGCCGCATTTTCTCGAAGGCGATGCGCTGCTGGAACGCAGAATCCTCCGGATAATCGTGAAACGCGTCGAGGATATCGTCGAACACTTCGCGCAACTCGTCGCGGAATTCGGGGTGCGAGAAGATGTAGAAGCGGTTGGCGCGGATGGCCTCGATTACACGCGCGGCGATCACGTCGGGCTCCATGCCGACCTGGTGAAGCTGCTCGAGCCGCCCGACCGCCGTCGGATCGACCGCCTTCGCTCCGGCCCTCAAGTCGTCGGGCCGCACCTCGTCGCTGGCGAAGATGTGACTCTTCACCAGACCCGGACACAGAACCGAGACGCCGATGCCATGCGGCGCCAGACTGTAGCGCAGCGATTCGCTCATGCCGCGCACTGCGAACTTGGTGGTGTTGTAGATGCCGGGCTGCGGCCCGCACAGGAACGCCGCCATCGATGCGGTGTTGACGATATGCCCGCCGTCGCCGCGCGCCTTCATCCGCGGCACGAACGTCATCACGCCGTTGATCACGCCGTGCAGATTGACTCCCAGCAGCCAGTCCCAATCGTCGTACGAGGATTCGTCGATCGTCTGGAACAGGTTTACCCCGGCATTGTTGAACAACAGGCTGACCGGTCCCAGCTCGACCTCGACGCGGTCGGCCGCCGCGGCGAAGCCGTCGCGCGACGCGACGTCGAGTTGCACGCCAATCACATCCTGATTGTCGAGCGTCGCGAGCGCCGCATCGATCGCATCCTGGCGGATGTCGGCCAACGCGACCTTGCATCCCTCGACCAGCAAGGCGCGCACGAGCCCGAGTCCGATGCCATTGGCACCGCCGGTGACGAACGCCGTGCGTCCAGCGAGATCCTGCAATTCACCTCTCCCATGACCGGCGGAATTTGTTTGTCGCCAGACGCATTTTTGTCTCGCCTTTTGTATCCAACACGTACAATTTGCCAAGCGGAAACGACTGGCCCGCAAGTGGCTTGCGTGACGGTGAGAGGAATGCCCATGGCGATCGGGATCGCAACGGCGGCGGACTTGACGACCGGCGAACAGGAAGCGGAAGCCGCACCGCATCCCTCGCGCATCTGGCCCTCGACGCTGCGGGCTTATTGGGCGCTGACGGTGATCGTGCTGGCGACCTTCCTGACCTTTTTCGATCAAGTCGTGTTCGGCATGCTGGCACAGCGCATCAAGACCGATTTCGGCCTGAGCGATGCCCAGCTCGGCTTTCTCGGCGGACCGGCCAGCATCATCTGCTATCTGTTCGTCGGCATTCCGCTGGCGCGGCTCGCCGACATCTATCCGCGCAAATATGTGCTGGCGGGCGGCGTAGCGGTGATCGGGTCGATCATCGCGCTGGGCGGCCTGGCGCAGAATTTCTTCCAGTTCGTCGGCTCGCGCGTCTTCCTCGCAGCGGGGGGATCGGCGCATGCGCCGGCCTCCTATTCGTTGCTGGCCGACGCCTTTCCGCCACGCAAATTGACTCGCGCTTTCGCCCTGCTCCAGTTCGGCTTCATCGGCGGCACTACGCTGGGTCCGATCGTCGGCGGGATGCTGATCGCGATGACCGCGCAGTGGGCACCGAGCGAGTTCGGCGGCCTGAGGATCTTCGGCTGGCAGTGGATCATGATCTGGGTCGGTCTGCCCGGGCTGCTGGTCGCGCTGCTGTTCCTGACGGTGCAGGAGCCGCCGAGGCTCGCGCCCGCACCCGATGCGCCGCAGCCGCCGCGCGACGCCTCACTTGGACGGCGCATGCTCACCTTCACCGGGCTCGACGCGATCCGCGCGATCCATGCCCGTCGCCGCGTCTATTATCCCCTGTTCGCCGGACTCGCGCTGAGCGCGATCGAGGTGTTCGGGCTGCAATTCTGGCGCGTGCCATTCATGATCCGCAGCTTCGGCTGGGACGAGCGCCAGATCGGCGCGGTGATGGGCGGGATGATCCTGATCGCATCGCTCGCGGGGCTCGTGCTGGGCGGCGTGCTGGTCGAATGGCTCGCCAAACGCCACAAGGACGCCAACGTCCGCGCTGCGGCGATCCTGTTCGGCTGCGTCACCATCTGTTCGATCCTCTCGCCGCTGATGCCCAACGGCTATCTCTCGCTTGCCGTGATGAGCCTCGGCGCGATGTTCGGCCTCGCCGGCGCCGTCCCGCAAAATGCCGCGATCCAGCGCGTCGCGCCCAATGCCATGCGCGGGCAGGTTACGGCGATCTACCTGTTCATGTTCACCTTCTTCGGCGCGATGGGCAGCTTCGTCGTCGGGCTGGTGCAGGATTACGTGATCGGCGACGAGGCCCAGTTGTGGAAGACACTGGTGCTGACCGCGTCGATCCTGCTGCCGATCGCCACCTTGTGCATGGTGCGCGCGATCCGCCCCTATCGCGAGGAAGTCGAACGGCTCGAGGCAGAGGGCCGTTGACTCGATCCGACGAGCAGCGCACATTGTACGTAAAGCATACAATTAGGAGAGTCTGATGTCCGAGGCCGATCGCATCGCGAAGCTCGAAGCCAGTGTCGAACGACTGTCCCGCCGCCTGCAGCAGCGCGAAGACGAACTCGACATCCGCAAGCTGCAACATCTCTACGGCTATCTGATCGACAAATGTCTTTATAACGAGACGGTCGACCTGTTCACCGACGATGGCGAAGTGCGCTTCTTCGGCGGGGTGTGGAAAGGCAAGGAAGGCGTCCGCCGCCTCTATGTAGAGCGGTTCCAGAAACGCTTCACGCACGGCAATAACGGGCCGATCGACGGCTTCCTGCTCGATCACCCGCAGCTCCAGGACATTATCGACGTCGAGCCGGACGGCGAGATCGCCTATGGCCGCGCGCGCTCGATGATGCAGGCCGGCCGGCACAAGGACCATGCCGATCCGAGCAATCCGATGATGGGCCCGCGCCAGTGGTGGGAAGGCGGGATCTACGAGAACACCTATCAGAAGGTGAACGGCATCTGGCGGATCAAGGTGCTCAACTACCTGCCGCAATGGCATGCCGATTTCGAAACCGGCTGGGCCAATACGCGGCCCGAATACGTGCCCTTCCCGACCCAGACCTTTCCCCAGGATCCGACCGGCCCCGACGAGCTGATCGCCGACAGCTGGCTGTGGCCGACACACAAGCTCGTCCCCTTCCACATGAAGCATCCGGTGACCGGCAGGGAGATCGTGGCCCAGCGCTGGCAAGGCGATATCGATCGCGAGCGATCGAGGATTGCGGAACCGACGGTCTGACCGTCGCCACCGATCAGCGCTCTTTCGCAAACACAGGATGCCGATGGCCTATCCCGAACTCTGCATGGTGATCGACGGCGAACGCGTCAGCGGTGGCGGACGGCGAACGCATCAGGTGGTCAATCCGGCCACCGGTGAGACGCTCGCCGACCTGCCGCTGGCCGATGCCGCCGATCTCGACCGTGCGCTCGACGCCGCGGCACGCGGGTTCCGCCGCTGGCGCCACTCGACCCCGCAGGAACGCGCTGCCGTGCTGCAGGGCGCCGCGCGGCTGATGCTCGAGCGCCAGGACGAGCTCGCGCGCGTCGCGGTCCTCGAACAGGGCAAGACCCTGGCCGAAGCCAAGGTCGAAGTGCTGATGAATGTCGGCTTGTTCAACTTCTACGCCGGTGAAGTTTTCCGCCTTTATGGCCGGGTGCTGGTGCGCCCGGCGGGGCAAAGGTCGACCGTCAGCAAGGAGCCGGTCGGGCCGGTCGCGGCCTTCGCGCCGTGGAATTTCCCGATCGGCAATCCCGGCCGCAAGCTCGGCGCGCCGATCGCAGCGGGATGTTCGGTGATCCTCAAGGCCGCTGAGGAAACGCCCGCCTCGGCGCTCGGCGTGCTGCAATGCCTGCTCGACGCCGGCCTGCCCGGCGAGGTCGCGCAGGCAGTGTTCGGCGTGCCCGACGAAGTGTCGCGGCACCTGCTCCGTTCGTCCGTGATCCGCAAGCTGAGCTTCACCGGCTCGACCGCGATCGGCAAGCATCTCGCCAAGCTGGCGGCCGAAGACATGAAGCGCACAACGATGGAACTGGGCGGCCACGGCCCGGTCCTGGTGTTCGACGATGTCGATGTCGACCAGGTGCTCGATACGATGGTCGCCGCCAAATATCGCAACGCCGGCCAGGTCTGCGTCTCCCCCACCCGCTTCATCGTACAGGAAGGCATCTACGACCGGTTCCGCGCCGGCTTCGCCGCGCGGGCGGCGCAAGTCACCGTTGGCGACGGGCTGGATCCGGCGACGCGAATGGGGCCGATGGCCAATCCGCGCCGGCCCGACGCGATGGAACGCCTGATCGGCGACGCGACCGCCCGCGGCGCGGCTCTGCTGTCGGGCGGCGCACGCATCGGCAATCGCGGTTTCTTCTATCAGCCCACCGTGCTGGCGGAGGTGCCGCTCGACGCCACGATCATGAACGAGGAGCCGTTCGGGCCGGTCGCGCTGATCAACCCCTTCCCGGGTGAGGAAGCGATGATCGCGGAAGCGAACCGGCTGCCCTACGGCCTTGCGGCTTACGCCTGGACCGCCGACGCCAAGCGCCAGCGGCATATCGCGCGCGAGATCGAGAGCGGGATGGTCGGCATCAACACGACGATGATCGGCGGTGCAGACGCGCCCTTCGGCGGCGTCAAATGGTCCGGCCATGGCGCCGAGGACGGCCCCGAGGGCGTCGAGGCATGCCTGGTCACCAAGGCCGTCCACGAGGGATAGCGGGAGACGGCACATGCCGGACGCAGCGGACGTTCCAATTGCGGCGATCGATGCTGCGCTCAAGGAGCTGGCCGATATCCTCGGCCAGGATGGACTGATCGTCGATGAAGCCAAGGTCGCCGAATTCCGCGATCCTTTCGCGCCGCCGACGGGCCGGTGGTACGAACCCGGCGCGGTCCTGATGCCGACCAGCGTCGAGCAGGTGCAGGAGGTGCTGCGGGTCGCCAACGCCTACAAGACGCCGCTCTGGGTCAACGGCCAGGGCCGCAACAACGGTTATGGCGGGCCGGCGCCGCGGGTTTCGGGATCCTTCGTCATGTCGATGCGGCGGATGAACCGCGTCCTGGAGGTCGACGAGGACTCAGCTTGGGCGCTGGTCGAATCCGGCGTCACTTTCTTCGACCTGCACGACCACCTCAAATCGACCGGTTCGAAGCTTTGGATGTCGGTGCCCGATCTCGGTTGGGGCAGTATTGTCGGCAATGCGCTGGAACATGGCGTGGGCTACACGCCGCTCGGCGATCACTTCGATGCCAAATGCGGGATGGAAGTGGTGCTCGCGAATGGCGAACTGCTGCGCACCGGGCTCGGCGGGCTGGAGGCGCCGCGCGCCTGGCACGTCTACAAGCATGGCTGCGGGCCGACACTGGATGGCATCTTCAGCCAATCCAATTTCGGCGTCGTCACCAAAATGGGGACGTGGCTGATGCCCGCGCCCGATTGCTACATGCCCGGCTGGCTGACCTTGAAGAAGGACAGCGACCTCGAGCTGATGCTCGAGCGGCTCCGCCCGCTGATGCTCGACGGTACCATCCCCAACCAGCCGATGATCATCAACGCGGTCTGCGCAGCCTCCGCTTTCTGGCAGCGCGATCATTGGTACACCGGCGACGGGCCGATCCCGGAGGAGGTGATCGACAGGATCGCCGAAACCCCGGGCTTCGGCCGCTGGGTGATGCGCTTCGCGCTTTATGGCGACGAGAGGATCGTCGAGCGTCAGCGTGAGCTCGTTCAGGACGCGCTGGGCACGATCCCCGGGGCGACGATCGACTTCACCAAATATGACGGGCACGACCTGCCCGATTTCGACAACCCGCATCACCGCGTGCAGGCCGGCATCCCCAGCCTCGCGCTCGACCAGATGACGCGCTGGTATGGCGGCGAAAAGGGCGGTCATATCGGCTTTTCCTCGGCGACGCCGATCACCGGGCGCGACGGCGGCGCGATCCGCGACCTGGTGCGCGATCGGCTTCACGCCGCCGGGCTCGATTATAGCGGCGTCTATGTCGTCACCAAGCGTGCGCTGATCCATGTCGGGCTGGTCGTATTCGACACCCAGAATGCGGCGCAGGCGAACGCCGCTTATGCTGCGTGCAAATCGATGGTCACCGACGCGGCGAAGCTCGGTTACGGCGAATATCGTTCGCACCTCGATTTCATGGACCTCGTCGCCGAGCAATACAGCTTCGGCAATCACGCCCAGCGCCGCTTCGCCGAAACGATCAAGGATTGTGTCGATCCGAACGGCATCCTGTCCCCCGGAAAGCAGGGCATCTGGCCCCGCGCCTATCGAGAGAGCCATCCATGACCCATGCACTGAACACCGGCGGCGACCGCGGCTATCTCCGCATCGCGACCGAGGAAGCTTTCGCCACCCGCGAGCAGATCGATGCCTATCTGCGCATGGTGAAGGACGGGACTGCCGACAAGGGCATGACGTCGCTCTGGGGGTTTTACGCACAATCGCCATCGGAACGCGCGATGCTGATCATCGAGCGCTTGCTCGATCTCGGCGAGCGCCGCATCGCCGACATGGACGCGACCGGCATCGATGTCGCGATCCTCTCGCTCACCTCGCCCGGCGTCCAGCCTTTGCTCGACACCGACGAAGCCAAGGCGATGGTGACGCGCGCCAACGATTATCTCGCCGAACGCTGCGCCGCCTATCCGACGCGCTTCGTCGGGATGACCTCGATCGCGCCGCAGGACCCCGAATGGTCGGCGGCGGAGATCCGCCGCGGCGCGGCCGAGCTCGGGTTCAAGGGCGTGATGGTCAACAGCCACACCCACGGCCATTATCTCGACGAGCCGCAATTCGACCCGATCTTCCGCGCGCTCGCCGATACCGGCCAGCCGCTCTACATCCATCCCCAGACGCTGCCCGACGCGATGATCGGCGGCATGATCGAGGCCGGGCTGGACGGCGCGATCTTCGGTTTCGGGGTGGAAACGGGCATGCACCTGCTCCGGCTGATCACCACCGGAATCTTCGATCGCTACCCGGACCTGCAGATCGCGGTCGGCCATGGCGGCGAGGCGATTCCCTATTGGCTCTACCGCATCGACTTCATGCACAAAGCCGGCGTCGCCTCGCAGCGTTACGAACGGCTCAAGCCGCTCAAGAAGGGCATGTTCGCGTGCCTGCGCGAGAATGTGCTGGCGACGACCAGCGGTCTCCCCTTCCCGCCCGCGATCAAGCTGATGCTCGAGGTGATGGGGGAGGATCGCGTGATGTACGCGATGGACTATCCTTACGAATATGTCGCCGATGAGGTGCGCGCGCACGATCTGCTCGACATTCCCGATACGACCAAGAAGAAGCTGATGCAGACCAACGCCGAACGCGTGTTCGCGCTGTGAATCAGGGTGCCAGCCGGCCGCTTCCAGGCGCCTGGTACGCCCTGGCATTGGTCGCCGCGACCCAAGCGATCAGCCTACTCGATCGCAACATCCTCGCGATCCTGGCGCCGGCGATCAAGGCGGACCTGAAGATCGGCGATGCCGAGATGGGTCTGCTCTACGGCACCGTATTCGCCCTGTTCTACGCGCTGTTTTCGCTGCCGCTGGGGCGGCTGGCGGACGGCTGGATCCGGACCAGGTTGCTGGCGATCACCATCCTGTTCTGGTCGCTCGCGACCGGCCTGGCTGCGTTCGCCGGCGGTTTCCTGCTGCTGATGTTGTCGCGCCTGGGCGTCGGTATCGGCGAGGCCGCGTCGCAGCCCGCCGGCACCAGCCTGCTCTACGATTATTTCCCACGCCGCCGCCGCGGGACAGTGATGGCCATCCTCGCCGCTGCGGTCGCCATCGGACTGGGCGGGTCGCTGGTGATCGGCGGCGGCGCGGCCGATTGGTGGCATCGGCGTTACCCGGCCGGCGGCGCGCCGCTGGGACTGGCCGGCTGGCAATTCGCCTTCCTCGTCGCCGCCTTACCCGGCTTGCTGATCGCTCCCCTGTTGTGGCGCGTGCGCGAGCCCGAGCGCGGTGCGGTCGACGGCATCGCGACACCGCGCGACCCCGATCCGTTCGGCGCCAGTCTGGGCGTGCTCGGCGCGATCACGCCGGGAATCCACTGGGTCGCCCTGGCGCGGCGTCGCGCGACCGCGCGCGACTGGCTGGTCAATGCCGGCATCCTCGTCCTGATCGTGGTCGCCATGGTCGCCGCGATCCTTTGGGCCGAAACCTTTTCGCCCCGGCCGCCGCTGATCCTCGGCGGGGTCACGATCAGCCCGCACGTGCTGCAATGGAGCGTGATCGGCTTCGGTATCTTCGTCATCGCCAATCTGCTCCAGGCGTTGCGCCGCAGCGACCCGCCCGCCTTCGCGGCGATCGCGACCTCGCCCTCGGTGATCCTGTGCATCGCGGTGGGCGCGCTGCAGGGCGTGGTCAATTATGGCGTCATGGGGTTCACCCCCTCCTTCCTGATGAAGACCTATCATCTGTCGCCAGGCGCGACCGGGCTTCAGTTCGGGCTGCTCGCGGCGGCGCTTGGCGTGGTCGGGCCGCTGATCGCCGGCCCCCTGTCGGACCGGCTGAGCGGCGGCCGGCCGCGTGAGCGGGTATGGGTCACGCTGTTCGCGCTCGGCGTGTCGCCACTGATCGCCTTCTGGGTCTATCGCGCGCCCTCAGCGGGCGCCTTCTACTTCCGCTTCACTTTCTACAGCCTGGTGCTGACGATGTGGATGCCGCCGCTTTATGCCGTGCTCTACGATCAGGTACTGCCGCGCATGCGGGGGATCACCGCGAGCATCTATCTGTTCGCGATGACGATCATCGGCCTGGGCATCGGTCCCTATGCCGTCGGGTTAGTCAGCGACGCGACGCATGGCGACCTCGCCACCGCCATCCTGTCGGTCAATTGGGTCGCGCCAGTGATCGTCGTGATGTTGGTGATCCTCGCGCTGCGCGTCAACCGCGACCAGGCGTCGCTGCTCGACCGAACGCGGGCGGCGGGGGAACAGGTGTAAGCTCCATCGGCATCAAAAATCCGACCTCCCTTTCCCGCCAAGGCGGGGCTGTCGCATAAGGACCGGGTGGCTGCGAGCTGCCACGATCAGCTTCAACCCGTCATGCCGGCCTCGTGCCGGCATCCACAGTGCCGCACACCCTTAGGCCGTTGGTTAAGCTGCGCGGTGGATGCCGGCACGAGGCCGGCATGACGTGGAATTGACCGCTACCGCCAACCTCACGCCGCCTCGGCCAGCCCGATCTCCGCGGCGGTCGCCCAATTGCCGTGCAGCCCGAAGCGCAGCCGGATCGGGATGCGTATTTCGGCGATCGGGCCCTTTTCGATGTCGAGCGCGTCGAACAGCAACAGGTCCGAGCGATGTTCCTCCAGCCGGTTGCAGACCTGGACGATCCAGCCTTCGCCTTCCGCGGCATCGGGCCCACGCGGGATGAAGCAGGGTTCCTGCAGCGACGAGACCGGGCCGCACCAATATTTCTGTTCGCGCCCGGTTTCGTGATCGACCAGGCCGAGCGTGTTCATGATCATGCCCCCCGCGCTGCCGCCCTTGAGTTCGACCGGTTTGGCCGGATCGATCACCAGCATCCAGCCATAACGATAAGGCAAACCGGTGCGGCGGTCATCGATGCGGGGGAATTCGCCCATCATCCCGGTCAGCCGCTCGAAGCTTTCGAACGTGTCGGAATTGGATGCCATATCGACCGTCCACCGCGTCAGGAAGCTCGCCGCTTCCATCGGATTGAACGGTGCGCCGTGGATGTCGGGGAAGAACGGGAACATGTTGTTCTTCGCTTCCGGTGTGTCGAAATGGATTCTGGTTCCGTCCTGGAACGCGTTCATGACATGGCTGGCGAAGCAATTGTCGCGCCTGAACCAGCGTATGTCCTCCGCCGTCGCGTCCGCCCGCCGCGGCAATACGCCGAGATAGACCGGCAAGGTCGTGTCGAAGCCGAAATGCGGCAGGCCCTTTTCGAGGCGCTCCCAATTCGAGGTCGAGGGCACGACGTGGAACAGCGCATAATCGGGCGTGATCGCGAAATCGTGCATCATCGCGTAATAAGGCAGTTCGAACCACAATTCCTGCTTCAGCTCACCCTCGGGCGACACGACATAATAGGTCATGTCGCGCGTCAGCACGCCCTTCGCGGCATAGCCGAACGCGATCATGTCGCCGGTTAGCGGGTCGACCTTGGGATGCGCGGTGAAGGTCTGGCCGGTCATCGCGCCGTTGAACCAGGTATAGCCCTCGGTCTCGAGCGTCGCCGGGTCCATCACCAGCGCCGGGCTGTCCTCCTTCAGCGCATAGAGCTTGCCGCCGTAGACGAAAGCATTGGTGTTGGCGGTGCCGCGGATTCGGCCCTTCACGCTCTCGTCGTCGGTCAGCGGGTTGCGATAGGCGCCGAACAAGGCATGGCCGGTATCGTGCTCTAGCTGCCATTTGTCGGTCTTGGCCCAACGCTGGCGGAAGTCGACCCGACCGTCACGGAAGCGGAACATGGTGATCATGCCGTCGCCGTTGAAGGCGATGTCGTCGCCCAGGCGCGGCGGGAACTGGGGGTCAGGCTGGACGCGATAGAAGGCTCCGTCGAGCTCGACCGGGATCGCGCCTTTCACATCGAGATCGGCGATATCCGCCTCGATCCGCGACGGCGTGTTGAACCCGGTGAACGACGGCGTGTCGGGAAAATGCGTCACGGCCGATCCTCTCTTTGTTATCTGCGCGACATTGTATGCAAGACAAACATTATTTTCAATCCGTGATGGTTGACCTGAACACCCCCGAGGGGCAGGCTGACGCAATGCTGAGATCGTTTCCCGCCAAAAGCGCGCCCGCGTCGGACGATGGGGACATCGGCGGCATCGACCAGATCGTCGGGTTCCACATCCGACTGGCTTATGGCGCGGTGTACCGCCATTTCACCGAGACGTTCAACGATCTGGGCCTGACCCAGAAACAGGTCTCGGTGCTATGGCTGATCGACGATCATCCCGGCATCGCCCAGGCGGATATCGGCCGGCGGCTGCAGATGGACCGCGCGACGGTGATGGCGATCATCAACCGCCTGCAGAAGCGCGGCTTCGTGGTGCGCGGCCCCTCCCCCGACGATCGCCGGCGCCAGACTTTGAAGCTGACCGATGCGGGCCATGAAGGCCTGATCGCTGCGCGCGCGTGCATCCTGGAGCACGAGCAATGGCTGAAGAACCGGTTCACGCCGGGCGAGACGGCGATGCTGATCGAGTTGTTGCGGCGGATACACGAGTAAAGGGAAGAGCTGGGCCCGAGTTTCGGGCTGGCAGATTACTAGGAGCGTCCGACTTCCCCATCGTCCGCGAAGCTCGGGGTCATCGCAAAGCGGGTCCAGGCGGGATCGCCGTTTGGATCAACCGAGCGCATGACCCAACTGTTGCAATCCAATAAGGGCCGCATGGTGTGCGAACGCTGGTCAGCCGCAAGGGTGACGACCGGCGGCGGGCCGGGATACCATCGCGCCTTGAGGATCCGGGTACCGACAGTGTCCGCCCCGCCGGGAACGTCCATCGCAACGGTGCATCCGCGCTCACGCCCCAGACCGAGCATCGCGCGGATCGCGGCGATCACGAAGAAGCGAGCACCTACCGCGGCAGCAACCGGATTCCCCGGCAATCCGAAATACAGGCAGCCATCGGGCAAGGTGGCGAAGAGCACCGGCTTACCAGGACGCATCGCCACGCCGCGAAAGTGGATCGTCGCGCCCAGCGCCTGCAGCGCGGCCGGTACCTGGTCATGATCGCCAACCGATATCCCGCCCGTCGAGATGATCAGATCGGGTGCTGTGGCCATGGCCTGCTTGATGCTCGTCGCCATCGCCTCGGGATCATCGCGTGCCGGCATGACGAGCTGCGGCGCGAGGCCGGCCTGCTGCATCATCGCAGCGATCATCGGCCCGTTCGAATCGTGGACGAAATGCTCGCTGCTCCCGTTCGCCCGCCGCAATTCGTCGCCGGTCGTCAGCACGACGACACGCGGTAGCCGGACCGCGTCGATCTCGGACACGCCAAAACAACACAATGCGCCAATGACTTCGGGCGTAACCAACTGGCCGCGAGTGGCGACGACATCGCCTTGCCGCGCATCCTCGCCCCGGCGTCGGATATTCCGCCCGAGGCCGACGGACTCGGTCAACAAGACGGCCGAGGCCTCGCGAACGACACGTTCCTTGGCGACCACGGCGTCGAATGGAGAGGCTATCGGCGCGCCCGTGCTGATCGCGCAGGCGCCCGGCGCCGAGACCATAGCCGCCGCCGCACCGGCCCGGCTTTCTCCGACCAGATCCAGGCGAACCGGTCGCTCGGACGATGCGTCGGCGATATCGGCTGCCACGACCGCGAACCCGTCCATCGCCGAACAATCGAACCGCGGATAATCGGCTTGCGCCATAATATCCGAACCGATGATCCGACCGAGCCCTGCACCAATTGCCACAGGTTCGACCGGCAGGCGCGGTGCGACCTTCTCGATACACGCGAGCGCCGCCGGAAAATCGATGCGATTCATGGCCCCGTCATAGCACGCAGCGCCGCCAGGTCATCGGGCCGATTGACGTTTGGGATAGGCGGCCAGCCGTCGATCGCCTGGGCACCGATCTCCTCCGCCCAGGCCCTGACCGCCCGGTTCCCGCCGTGCTCGAGATAATCGCTGAGCCTATCGGCTAGGGCGCAAGGCCATAATCCTATCACGGGCGTGCTCGCGACGAAGCTCGCCACGCCGCGACCGGCGAGATCTTCGAGCAGGCCGGCGGGAAGCGACGGCGTGTCGCAGGGAAGCGTGAGGATCGCATCGAATTGGCGATCCCGCGCATGACGCAATGCGCCGCACAAACCACCGAGCGGGCCGAGCCCAGGCGCCGGCCAATCGGCTATCGAGACATAGGTCGGACTGTCGCGCCCGACCACGGCGATGTCCTCGGTAACCGGTCGCAATGCCCGGGCTGCATGGTCGAGCAAGGCGATCCCGGCGAGCGTCGCGAGCGCCTTGTCGCCGCCAAACCGGCGCGCCTGCCCGCCGGCGAGCACGACGCCAAGCAGGCGGGTCATGGCATTTGCTCGAGCAGCGCGTCGCTGCGTGCAAGAACGACGAGCCGGAGCCCCGCATCGGCCGCGCGTGCCATGGCTAGATCGGTCGGCGCCGAAATCGTCACCAGCATCGGACATTGCGCGAGGACCGCTTTTTCGACCAGCTCGTAGGAGCAGCGCGACGACAACAAGGCGAATCCGCCGTCCCAGGTTCGGTCGGATCGCGCCATCGCGCCGATCAGTTTGTCGAAGGCGTTGTGGCGGCCGACATCCTCGCGGACCTCGATCACGGCGCCGGTTGCATCGCACAAGGCGGCGGCATGGACTGCGCCGGTCTGCTCATGGAGTGGCTGGCGGGCGCGCAGGTCGGCAAGCGCGGCGAATATCTGGTCGGGCGCCGCACGCGAGACCGTTTCGACCCTGGGCAGCGGCCGGATCGCCTGGTCGAGATTTTCGATGCCGCACAGCCCGCAGGACGATTCCGACACGCGATGCCGCGCGCGCTCGACCAACGCTTCGGCGCGCGACGGCGAGAGCGACGCGCGGACCACGTCGCCGCTGGGGGTGGCATGGACGTCGATCGCCTCGACCTGACCGACATGGTCAATCAGCCGCTCGCTCAGGGCGAACCCGACGACGAAATCCTCGATATCGAGCGGCGTCGCCATCATCACGGCATAGCCGATGCCGTTGAACTCGAGCGCCAGCGGCCGCTCGATCGCCACGGCCCGCTCGATCTCGTCGGCACCCACGCCATCGACGGCATGGCGTCGAAAGCGCATGGCTGCGACGCCGGCGGTACGGGAATGGTCGGATGACGTGTCGGTCAATCGGCCCGTTCCGCAGTCTCGCGAAGCTGCGCAACTGCGCTCCTGGCGATATCGCTCAAATGCTCGCCGCCGCGATCGAGATAAGCGACTATCGCCTGACGCATCCGGGGGTCCCAGAATTGGTGGAGATGATCCCGCGTCGCCGCCACTGGGCGGTCAGGGCATTGGCTGCCGAGCTCGCGCGCGATCTGGTTGGCCATGTAGACGAGCTGGTCGAGGGTCGACATCGCCCGTGCCTCACTCGGCCGCTTCGGGAAGAACGCGGCGCGAGCGCTCGGTTTGGGCCTGATAGGCCTGCTGCCAGTCGCTCGGTCCGTTCGATATCGCGACCTGAACCGCGGTGACCTTGTATTCCGGGCAATTGGTCGCCCAGTCCGAATAGTCGGTGGTGATGACGTTGGCCTGGGTCGCGGGATGATGGAAGGTCGTATAGACGATACCCGGCGCGACGCGTTCGGTGATCAAGGCGCGCAACGTCGTCTCCCCCGCCCGGCTGCGCAGGCTGACCCAATCGCCGTCCCGGATGCCACGATTCTCGGCATCGTGCGGATGAATTTCGAGCCGATCCTCGGGATGCCAGACGACATTGTCGGTGCGGCGTGTCTGGGCGCCGACATTGTACTGGCTGAGGATGCGGCCGGTGGTCAGCAACAGCGGGAAACGTGGCCCGGTCTTCTCGTCGGTCGGGATATAATCGGTAACGACGAAATGCCCCTTGCCGCGCACGAAATGGTCGATGTGCATGGTCGGCGTGCCTTCGGGCGCGGCCTCGGTCGCCGGCCATTGCAACGACCCCAACCGGTCGAGCGCATCATAGCTCACCCGCGCGAAGGTCGGCGTCAAAGCGGCGATCTCATCCATGATCTCGGACGGATGACTATAGCGCCAATCGAGCCCGATCGCGTTCGCCACGAGTTGGACGATTTCCCAATCGCCATAACCGTTGAGCGGCTCCATTACCTTGCGCACGCGCTGGATCCGGCGTTCGGCATTGGTGAAGGTGCCGTCCTTTTCGAGAAAGGTCGATCCGGGCAGGAAGACGTGCGCGTAATTGGCGGTTTCGTTGAGGAACAGGTCCTGCACCACCACGCATTCCATCGCCGCGAGACCGGCGGCGACATGATGCGTGTTCGGATCGGACTGTAAGATATCCTCACCTTGCACGAACAGCGCCTTGAAAGTGCCGTCGGTCGCGGCGTCGAGCATGTTGGGGATGCGCAGGCCCGGCTCGGCGTCGAGGGTTACGCCCCAGGCCTGTTCGAACATTGCGCGTGTCGCCGCGTCGGACACGTGGCGATAGCCGGAATATTCGTGCGGGAAGCTGCCCATGTCGCACGCGCCCTGGACATTGTTCTGCCCCCGCAGCGGGTTCACGCCGACGCCCTCGCGGCCAATATTGCCGGTGGCCATCGCCAGATTGGCGATCGCCATGACGGTCGACGATCCCTGGCTGTGCTCGGTGACCCCCAGGCCATAATAGATCGCGCCATTGCCGCCGGTCGCGAACAACCGTGCGGCGGCGCGCAGGTCGGCGGCGGGTACGCCAGTCAGCGCCTCGGTCGCCTCGGGAGAGCGCTGGGGCTGCGCGACGAACGCTGCCCAATCCTCGAACTCGCTCCAGTCGCACCGCTCGCGGACAAAGGCCTCATCAGCGAGCCTTTCGGTCACGACGACATGCGCGATCGCGGTGAGCACAGCGACGTTGGTGCCTGGGCGCAACGGCAAGTGATGGGTCGCGGCGACATGCGGCGTGCGGACGATGTCGGTACGCCGCGGGTCGACCACGATCAGCTTCGCGCCCTGGCGCAACCGCTGCTTCATCCGGCTGGCGAACACAGGATGGCCGTCGGTCGGATTGGCGCCGATCACCATGATGACGTCGGCCTGCGCGACGCTGTCGAAATCCTGAGTCCCCGCCGACGTGCCGAACGTCGTCTTCAGCCCATAGCCGGTAGGAGAATGGCAGACCCGAGCACAGGTATCGACGTTATTGTTGCCGAACCCCTGACGGATCAGCTTCTGGACCAGGAACGTCTCTTCGTTGGTGCAGCGGCTGGAGGTGATCCCGCCGACGCTGTCCTTGCCATATTTGGCCTGGATGCGGCGGAATTCGCTGGCGGTATAGGCGATCGCTTCGTCCCAGGACACTTCGCGCCATGGATCCTCGACCGACGCGCGGATCATCGGCTTCAGGATCCGGTCGCGATGATTGGCATAGCCCCAGGCGAATCGCCCCTTGACGCAGCTATGTCCGCGATTGGCCTTGCCGTCCTTCCACGGCACCATGCGCACCAACTGCTCGCCGCGCATTTCCGCCCGGAACGTGCAACCGACTCCGCAATAGGCGCAGGTCGTGATGACCGCCTTGTCGGGCGTTCCCGTCTCGATCACCGATTTCTCGATCAGCGCCGAGGTCGGACAGGCCTGGACGCAAGCGCCGCACGACACGCAGTCCGACTCCAGAAAGCTGTCGTTCTGGCTGGCGGCGACTTTGGAGCCGAAGCCGCTGCCCTCGATCGTCAGCGCGAACGTCCCCTGAATCTCGTCGCAAGCGCGCACGCAGCGGGAGCAGACGATGCATTTGGCGGGATCGAACGTGAAATACGGATTGCTCTCATCCTTGTCGGCGACAAGATGGTTGCGCCCCTCATAGCCATAGCGGACGTCGCGCAGGCCCACCGCCCCGGCCTGGTCCTGCAATTCGCAATCGCCATTGGCCGAGCAGGTCAGGCAATCGAGCGGATGGTCGGAGATGTAGAGCTCCATCACCCCGCGGCGCAGCTTGGCCAGTCGATCGGTCTGCGTCCGCACGACCATGCCGTCCGCGACCGGCGTGGTGCAGGATGCGGGGTAGCCGTTGCGGCCATCGATCTCGACCAGGCAAAGCCGGCACGAGCCGAACGCCTCGAGCGTGTCGGTCGCGCACAATTTGGGGACATCGGTGCCGATCAGCGCCGCGGCGCGCATGATCGACGTGCCCTCGGGCACGGCCACGTCCTGGCCATCGATCCTGACCGTCACCATCGTCGGCGCTGCCGCCGCGATCGCCTTGGTGCCGAGATCACGCTCGCCAATCCATGCCATGGTCGTTACTCCGCCGCCGCCGAGGAAATGGGTGCTGCCGCGCCGAAATCCTGCGGAAAATGATCGAGCGCGCTCAGCACCGGATAAGGCGTGAACCCGCCAAGCGCGCAGAGCGATCCGAACTTCATCGTGTCGCACAAATCGCGCAGCAATTCGATTTCCTGCCCGGCTTGCCGTGGGCCGCCGACGGCATTGCGCATCTGGGGAAGCCGTTCGACCGCGTCGGCGGCACGGCGTTCGCCGGCGATGAGCCGATCGATCAGCTCGACTCCGCGCGTCGATCCGATCCGGCACGGCGTGCACTTGCCGCAACTCTCATGCGCGCAGAATTCCATCGCGAAGCGCGCCATGTGCGCCATGTCGACCGTGTCGTCGAACACCGTGATGCCGGCATGGCCGATCAGCCCACCGGCCGCGGCGAAGGCTTCATAGTCGAACGGCAAATCGAATATGGATGGCGGAAAATAGGCGCCGAGCGGGCCGCCGACCTGGACCGCCTTGACCGGGCGGCCGCTATCGGTGCCGCCACCGATATCCATGACTAGCTCGCCCAGCGTGATGCCGAAGCCCACCTCGAACAGCCCGCCATTCCTGACATTGCCGGCAAGCTGCACCGGCATGGTGCCGCGCGACCGACCGAACCCGATCGCGGCATAGGCCTCGCCGCCTTCGCTCAGGATGAACGGCACCGCCGCCAGGCTCAGCACGTTGTTGATCACCGTCGGTCGGCCGAACAGCCCGGATATCGCCGGCAAGGGCGGCTTGGCTCGCACCTCGCCTCTCTTGCCCTCGATCGAGTCGAGCAGCGAGGTCTCTTCGCCGCAGACATAGGCGCCGGCCCCGACCCTGACCTCCAGCACGAACGGGGCGACGATCGACGCCGCGCGCGCGATCGCCTCGCGCATCGTGCGGATGGCGAACGGATATTCGGAACGGATATAGATGTAGCCACGCTCGGCGCCGACCGCGTGCCCGGCGATCGCCATCCCTTCGATCAGGCAGAACGGGTCGCCTTCCATCAGCATGCGGTCGGCAAAGGTGCCGCTATCGCCTTCATCGGCATTGCACACGATATATTTGATGGGACCCGGCGCGTCGTGAACCGTCTGCCATTTGATTCCGGTTGGAAATCCCGCGCCGCCGCGCCCGCGCAGGCCGCTCGCCTTGACCGCATCGACCGCCGCTTGCGGCGCCAGTGCGCGCGCCGCCGTCAATCCGCGCCAGCCGCCATGCGCTTCATAGTCATCCAGGCTCAACGGGTCGATCACGCCGCAGCGGGCGAAAGTGAATCGCTGCTGCCGCGCGAAGAACGGCATGGCGGACACGTCACCCAGCCGCGCGGGATGACTGCCGTCGAGTACCAGGGCTGCATCCGCTGACGCGACCGGTCCGAATCCTATCCTGCCCTCGGGCGTCTCCACCTCGACCAGCGGCTCCAGCCGAAACAGTCCGCGGCTACCTGTTCGCACGACATCGGCACCGGCGGCAGAAAGAGCTTCAGCCACGGCATCGGCGCCGAGCGCGACCGCCGCCATGTCCTTGCTGACATAGACTCGCGTCATCGCGTCAATTCCTCGATCAGGCGGTCGAGCGTCGCGGGATCAATCCGCGATACGGGAACGTCGTCGATCATCGCATTGGGTCCGGTCGCGCAAAGCCCGAGGCAATAGACGGCGTCGAGCGTCACGCGTCCGTTCGGGCTGGTCTCGCCCATCCGCAGACCCAAACGCTCGGTCGCGATACGCTCGATCGCCGCGGCACCGCGCGCCTGGCAACTCTCGGCGCGGCACAACCGCACCCGATGCCGGCCAGCAGGTTGGCGGCGAAAATCGGGGTAGAAGGTCACCACGCCGTGAACATCGGCGCGACTGATGTTGAGCGCGGATGCGACCGCCGGCACCATCAGATCGTCGATATAGCCGAATTCCTCCTGCAGCGCGTGGAGCATCGGCAACAGCGCGTTCTGTTCGTCGCCGAAATCCTCGACTAGGCGCGCAACGGCTGCGGCGTAATCGTTCGCATGGGTCGCATCGCCGGCGATCGACCTGTCATTCCGTGTTGCACTCACCCCGCGATTAGGAGCCCGAGCCGGCGCCAAGTCAAATCGACAATCCTTGATTTCGATAGAAAGTCTCTATCACGCCAAGGCCGCCAGCGATCGAGCGGTAGCGAGCGCGGCGCTCGCCAACGGGCCGATCGGCGCGCGGTCGAGCACGATCAGGCCGATGCGGCTCGGCGGAAGCGGGTCGTCGAACGGAACGATTCTGGCCCAACCGCCGCTGGGGACGATTTCGGCATAGCTGTCCGGGACGATCGTTGCGAACGGCCCGGCTTCGACCATCGCCAGCAAGGCGACATAGCTATCCGCGGTCGCCACCGGCCGCACGGCCAGTCCTTTTCGCGAAAGATGGTCGTCGAGGATGCGCCGGTTCTGCATGCCCGCGTGAAGCAGGCAGAGCGGGAAGGAAAGCGCCGCGCTCCAGCCGATCCCGGCACAATCGTCGAGCGCGTCGCGGTGACACAGGAACATCGCCCGTTCCGCATAAAGCGGCGCGGCGAGCACCGAGGTCGGCGGCTCGTGATCGAGATAGGTGATCCCCGCATCGAGCTCGAATGCGGCGAGCCCGCGCTCGATCTCGCGCGAGGTCAGCGATCGCACGCTCAGCACCAGGTCCGCATGCGCTGCCGCCAGCGCGCGCGCGAATTGCCCGACCACGGGCATCGCCGCAGGGATGACGCCGAGGCGCAACGTGCCGGTCAGCGGCCCGTGCGCCAGCTCGGCGGCATGCTCCAGTCCTTCGATCATCGCGATCGCCTGTTGCGCCCAGGGCAGCGCCGCGCGCCCTTCGTCGGTCAGCCCGGTGAAGCGCCGATCGCGCTGGATCAGCCGTCGCCCAAGCTGTTCCTCCAGCGCGGCGATGCCGGCCGACAAGGTCGGCTGCGACACATTGCACGCCGCCGCTGCCCGGGCAAAATGCCGTTCGCGCGCCACCGCCACGAAATATTCGAGTAACCGCAGGTTCACGCCGTATCGATTTACCGTGCGGCGGCTGGTGTCAACCGGCGCCTCAGGACTTCCCCGGGCGCGACCGGCCGCTATACCGGCAGGCGATGAAGACGCTCGTCGATCCGTCCAATGCGCTTGCGCAGGGACTCGCCGCTGTCCGGAGCCAGTTCAAGGTTCCCGCCGCTTTCCCCCCGACCGTGCTGGCCGCCGCCGAAGCGGCCGCGAAGCGGGTGCCGGCCGAGCATGTCGATCGCACCGCCCTGCCCTTCGTCACGCTCGATCCGGCGACCTCGACGGATCTCGACCAGGCATTCGCGATCGAGGCGACAGGCGGCGACCTGCTGCTCCGCTATGCGATCGCCGACGTCGCCTGGTTCGTCGACGATGGCGATGCGATCGACCTCGAGGCCTGGACACGCGGGACGACGCTCTATCTGCCGGACGGCAAAGCGGGCCTTTATCCCCCGGTGCTGGCAGAAGGCGCCGCCAGCCTGCTCCCAGACGGGCCGCGTCCGGCGATCATTTTTTCGGTCCGCGTCGCGCCCGACGGGTCGGTCAAGCTCGATGGAGCCGAGCGTGCCGTGATCCGCAGCCGCGCCAAGCTCGCTTATGACAGCGTCCGCGACAGCGACTTGCCGCCCGATTTCGCCGAACTGGCGCGGCGCATCACCGCGGCCGAGGATGCGCGCGGCGCCTCGCGCGTCGATCCGCCTGAACAGGAAGTGGACCAGCAAGCCGATGGCAGCTTCGAGCTGCAGTTTCGCCCGCGTCTAGAAGCGGAGGATCGTAACGCGGCGTTATCGCTGGCGACCAACCTGGCGGTGGCCGACGCGTTGCAGGCTCATCATACCGGGCTGTTCCGCGTGATGCCCGCACCCGACGCGCGCGCGGTCGATCGGCTCCGCAACGCCGCCCGCGCCTTCGGCTTGACCTGGCCCGCCGACGTCTCGCTCGAAGACTATGAGAACGGCCTGAGCGCCAACGATCCGCGTCAGGCCGCCTTCATGCTGGCGATCCGGCGCGCCGGCGGCGGTGCGGCCTATCAACCCTATCGCGAGGGTGTCGTGCCGTGGCACGCGCCGATGGCGGCGACCTATGCCCATGCGACGGCGCCGCTGCGCCGGCTGGCCGATCGCTATGTCGTGCGGGCCGCGCTTGCGATCGCCAATGGCCAGCCGGTCCCCGAGATCGTCGCGCAGGCCTTCGAGAAGCTACCGCCGGTGATGGCGCATGCCGATGCCACTGGCGGCCAGATCGACCGCGCGGTGATCGATCTCGCCGAGGCGGCGGCGCTCAAGGATCATGTCGGTCAGATATTCGGCGCCGTCGTGACCGATCTCGACCAGAAAGGCGCGCGGATCCAGCTGAGCGACTTGCCGGTCGTCGCGCGGGTCGATGCGCACGGCGTCGAGCCGGGCGACACCGTTCGCGTCCGCCTGACCGGCGCCGACCCGGAACGCCGCACGATCACCTTCGTCCGGATCAACTGACCCTATCTCGACTTTGTCGCCCTAAAGAAACCCCAGCGGTGACCCGCGGCGTACTACCCCTATGTAGTCGCCCGACAGATAGTGTATTTCCGGCGCACGTGGTTATCCTGCGCCTCCGAAAGGTGTTTCGACGCATGGCAACCCGGCCACTGGCCTCCACTGACGACCTGCCCCAGCCCGCGACGCTCACCCATTTGCAGCGGCTGGAAGCGGAGAGCATCCACATCCTGCGCGAAGTGGTGGCCGAGGCCGAGCGCCCCGTCATGCTCTATTCGGTCGGCAAGGACAGCGCGGTGATGCTGCATTTGGCGAAGAAGGCCTTCTACCCCGCTCCGCCTCCCTTTCCCCTGCTCCATGTCGATACGACCTGGAAGTTCCGCGACATGTACGCGCTGCGCGACCGCGCCGCGCGCGAGGCCGGGATGGAATTGCTCGTCCACCACAATCCCGACGCGATGGCGCGCGGGATCAACCCATTCGACCATGGCGCGCTCCACACCGATTTGTGGAAGACCGAGGGGCTGAAACAGGCGCTCGACCATTATGGTTTCGATGCGGCATTCGGCGGGGCGCGGCGCGACGAGGAGAAGAGCCGGGCCAAGGAGCGCGTCTTCTCGTTCCGCTCCGCCTCGCACCGCTGGGATCCCAAGAACCAGCGCCCCGAACTCTGGCACCTCTACAATGCGATGAAGGCCAAAGGCGAAAGCATCCGCGTCTTCCCGCTGTCGAACTGGACCGAGCTCGACATCTGGCAGTACATCCATCTCGAGGGGATCGAGATCGTCCCGCTCTATTTCTCGGCGCCGCGCCCGACGGTCGAGCGCGACGGGCTGATCCTGATGGTCGATGACGACCGCTTTCGCCTCAATCCCGGCGAAGTGCCGGTCGAACGCTCGATCCGCTTCCGCACGCTCGGCTGCTACCCGCTGACCGGCGCGGTCGAGAGCGATGCTGCGACCTTGCCACAGATCATCCAGGAAATGCTGCTGACCACTACTTCCGAACGTCAGGGCCGTGCGATCGACAAGGATGCCGGTGGTGCGGGCATGGAGAAGAAGAAGCAGGAGGGGTATTTCTGATGGCGGGGATCGATCTTCTCCCCTCCCGCTTGCGGGAGGGGTCGGGGGAGGGCCTGTTATTGCAGGCGCGCGCCCTCGCGACACGCCCTCCCCTAACCCCTCCGGTAAACGGGAGGGGAATTTGACCGACACCTCCTACCGCCCCGACGCGCTCATCGCAGAGGACATCGATTCCTATCTCGCGCAGCATCAGCGCAAGACGCTGTTGCGCTTCATCACTTGCGGCTCGGTTGATGACGGCAAGTCCACGCTGATCGGACGGCTGCTCTACGACAGCCGGATGATCTTCGACGACCAGCTGGCGCAGCTCGAAGCCGACAGCAAGCGCGTCGGCACCCAGGGGCAGGAGATCGACTTCGCGCTCCTGGTCGACGGTCTCGCCGCCGAGCGCGAACAGGGCATCACGATCGACGTCGCCTATCGCTTCTTCGCGACCGAGAAACGCAAGTTCATCGTCGCCGATACGCCCGGCCACGAGCAATATACCCGCAACATGGTCACCGGCGCCTCGACCGCCGATCTCGCCGTCATCCTGATCGATGCGCGCAAGGGCGTGCTGACCCAGACCCGGCGGCATTCCTACCTCGCCCATTTGATCGGCATCCGCCACATCGTGCTGGCGGTGAACAAGATGGACCTGGTCGGCTACGACCAGGCGACCTACGACGCGATCGTTGCCGATTATGCCGACTTCGCCACGAGCATCGGCATCGAGCACTTCACCGCGATCCCGATCTCGGGATTCAAGGGCGACAACGTCACCGCTTTGTCGGGCAACACGCCCTGGTATGCCGGGCCGACACTGATCGAGTATCTCGAAACGGTCGAGCTCGACGGCGATGCCGATCGCGCCAAGCCGTTCCGCATGCCGGTGCAATGGGTCAATCGCCCCAATCTCGATTTCCGCGGCTTTGCCGGGCTGATCTCCGAAGGGACGATCGCACCGGGTGACCCGGTGCGCATCCTGCCCTCGGGCAAGATGACGCGGGTCGAACGGATCGTGACCTTGGACGGCGATCTCGACGTCGCCGTCGCTGGCCAGTCGGTCACCTTGACCCTGGCGGACGAGGTCGATTGCTCGCGCGGCGACGTCATCGCCGCGGCCGACGCGCCGCCACAATCGGCCGACCAGTTCGAAGCGACGATCGTCTGGATGGCCGACGAGGAATTGCTCCCCGGACGCGGCTATTGGCTCAAGCTCGGCACCCAGACGGTCAGCGCCAAAATCCATCAGCCCAAATATCAGATCAACGTCAACACGCTCGAACAGATCGCGGCGAAGACGCTCGATCTCAACGCCATCGGTGTCGCCAATCTCGTCACCGACAAGCCGCTGGTGTTCGAGCCCTATGGCGAAAGCCGCGATCTTGGCGGCTTCATCCTGATCGACAAGCTGACCAACGCAACGGTTGCCGCGGGCATGCTGCACTTCGCGCTGCGCCGCGCGCGCGACGTCCATTGGCAGTCGGTCGACATCACCCGCGAAGCACATGCCCAGCAAAAGGGTCAGCAGCCCAAGGTGCTGTGGTTCACCGGCCTGTCCGGATCGGGCAAGTCGACCATCGCCAATCTCGTCGAGAAGAAGCTCTATGCGCTCGGGCGACATTCCTATCTGCTCGATGGCGACAATGTCCGCCACGGGCTCAATAAGGATCTCGGCTTCACCGATGCTGATCGCATCGAGAATATCCGCCGGGTCGGCGAGGTCGCCAAGCTGATGACCGACGCCGGGCTGATCGTGCTGACCGCGTTCATTTCGCCGTTCCGCGCCGAACGCGACATGATCCGCGCGATGCTGCCCGAAGGCGATTTCGTCGAGATTTTCGTCGATACGCCGCTCGATGTCGCCGAGGCGCGCGACATCAAAGGCCTCTACAAAAAGGCGCGCGCTGGAGAGATCCGCAACTTCACCGGCATTTCGAGTCCCTACGAACAGCCCGAGCGGCCGGATATCCGGGTCGATACGACGCGCGAAACGCCCGAAGCCGCCGCCGAGCGCATCGTCGAGCATATCATGGGCGTATGGAGTCCCGACCTGTGAACTGGACCCAAGCCGACGCCGACTTTGCTGCGGAGATAGCCGCGGCGGCGGGCAAATTGCTCCAGGACGTGCGCGCATCGCGCGCCTGGGATGCGAAGGAACTCGGTAAGGCCGGCGATGCCGCCGCCAATGAATTGCTGTGCCACGCGATCGGCACCGAGCGCCCCGATGACGGTCTGTTGTCCGAAGAGCGCAAGTGCGACGGCAGTCGCCTGACCAAGTCGCGCACCTGGATCATCGACCCGGTCGACGGCACGCGCGAATATGGCGAGGCGCGCGACGATTGGGCGGTGCACGTCGCCTTGTGCATCGATGGTCGCCCCGAACTCGGCGTGGTCGCCTTGCCCGATGCCGGGCTGGTGCTGCGCTCGGACACGCCCCCTGCCCTGCAACCGCTCAACGACCCGCCACGCATGGTGGTGAGCCGCACGCGCCCCGCGTCCGAAGCGATCGCCGTTGCCGAGGCGATCGGCGCCGAACTGGTACCGATGGGGTCGGCCGGCGCAAAGGCGATGGCGGTCGTGCGCGGGCTTGCCGACATCTACCTCCATTCCGGCGGACAGCATGAATGGGACAATGCCGCGCCAGTCGCGGTCGCGCTGGCCGCCGGGCTGCACGCGACGCGGCTCGACGGATCGCCCTTCGTCTATAATTGCGCGGAGACCTGGGTCCCCGACCTGCTGATCTGCCGCAAGGAGTTGCTCGCCCAGGTGACCGAAGCGCTGCGGACAACGGCTGACGTCGGCTGACCGGAAACCGACCGATGGCGCCCAGCGACAATTTGTTTCGCCGGGGTGAGCGACTATAGTGGCTGCATGACCGTCGATCCCGCCCGCCAGACGCCACGCTTCGCGCGGCGCCGCGGCGAGATTCTCGATGTCGCGTCGAACCTCATCAATGTCCACGGCACACGCGGCATGACGCTGACCGCGGTCGCCAAGGCGCTCGGACTCGATACGTCGAGCGTGACCTATTATTTCAAGCGCAAGGACGTACTGGCGGCGGCGTGCCTGGAGCGCACCTTGCTTCGCCTGCGCGACAGCGCGGCGGCGGCCGCGAACGAACCCGATCCCCGTTCGCGCGCCCGCGCTTTCCTGCACGACCAGTTCGATCTGCACCTTCGCCAGCGGCTGCCGGGCGCGACGAAACTGGCGTTGCTGTCCGACATGCGTGCGCTCGAGCCCGAAACGCGCGCGCCGTTGGATACGCTCTACGCCGATATGGCGCGGCTGGTGCGCGGCTTTTTCGACGACGGCGATGCGCCCGAGGGGGAATCGCGCACGCTCATCGCCAGCTCGGTCCTGATCCACAATGTGCATTGGCTGCCGGCCTGGCTGCCGCATTATCTCGAACGCGACCTCGATCGGGCCGAGTCGCGGTTGTTCGATATCCTCGATCGCGGTCTTGCCGCCGCCCGCGACTGGCCGGTCGACATCGCTCCGCTCGATCCGCCGGACGGCGGTGACGCGCAGACGCGTTTCCTCCATGCCGCTACCAATTTGATCAATCGCGAAGGCTATGTCGGCGCCAGCGTCGAAAAGATCGCCGCCGAACTCGGCGTGTCGACCGGCAGCTTCTACCATCACCTCGAGAACAAGGACGATCTGGTCGTCGCTTGTTTCGACCGCAGCCATGCGTTGCTCGATGCCGCCCAGGCGCGCGCCGATGTCGCCGGCAGCAACGAAGGCGAGCGGCTGGCGATCATGGTGTCGAGCCTGGTCGCGCTGCAATTCGCGGCCGACAGCCCGTTGCTGCGCACCAGCGCCTACCAGGCGCTGCCGATCGACCTGCGCGAACAGATGTTGCAGCGGACCGACCGCGTCACGCGGCACATTGCCGGCACGATCGCTGACGGCGTCGCCGACGGATCGCTGCGCGCGGTCGATCCCGAGATTGCCGGGCACGCGATCATGGCCGCGATCGACGCCGCCGCATCGCTGCGGCGTTGGGGGGGACAGCGCCCGCTGGAGGAGGCCGTGGCGCAATTCTCCGCGGCCTTGCGTTCCGGCATCTTCCACTTTTAGTCGCCTCGCGAGGAGAAACCGGGTGCCCATTTACGAACTCGACGGGAAGGTCCCGGTCATCGGCAGCGGCGTTTGGATCGCCCCTGATGCCCATGTCATCGGCGAGGTCGTGCTGGGTGACAATGTCGGCGTGTGGTTCGGCACCGTGATCCGCGGCGACACGTCGCTAATCACCGTCGGTAGCGGCACCAACGTTCAGGACGGCACGATGCTGCATTCGGATTATGGCGTGCCGCTGACCATCGGCGACGATTGCACGATCGGCCATCACGCGATTCTGCATGGTTGCACGATCGGAAACCGGGTGTTGGTCGGCATGGGCGCGACCGTCCTCAACCAGGCGGCGATCGGCGACGAATGCGTGATCGGGGCCAATGCCTTGATCACCGAGGGCAAGGCGTTCGACCCCGGCAGCCTGATCGTCGGCGCGCCGGCGCGCGCGATCAAGACGCTGGAGCCCGACAAGCGCGCGTTCCTGAAGGCGTCGGCGGACCATTATGTCGCCAACGCGCATCGCTTCGCCAAAGGGTTGAAGCGGATCGATTGATCCGCTCCTCAGCCGCCAATACGGACCGTCACCCGGGTTTGTGCCGTTCGTGGCTTGGATTAGCCCCTCAATTCCCCTTCGCCGCCCAGGCCGTCACACCAGCCCGCAGCCGATCCGCCGCCGCCTTGCGGACCGCGATCGTCGCCAGCGCGCGCTTGGCGCCGCCGCGTGACGCCGGCGGCAGGTTCTTCTCGGCATAAGCGGTGATCTTGCCCGGCATCGCCGGATCGTTCGACCCCGCGCCGAGCCGGACGATATAGCCCGCGCGCGTGCTCGCTTCGAGGAAGCCGTTGACCATGTCGACATTGGCGACGGCATAGTCGAACGCCAGATCGGGATGCCCGCGCGCCACCGCGCCCAGGATCACCGGCTTTTGCTGCGCGGTCAGCACGTCGGTCTTGAGCAGGTCGAGCGCCTTCTGCGCCAGCGCCGGGTCATGCGCCGCTCCGAGCAGGCGGACATATTCGTTCTTCACGACCGGGTTGGTCTCCGCCTTGGTCAGCGCGAAGAGCGCGTCCCAATCGGCCGGCGTCGCGTTACGCGCGAAGGTGGCCAGGATCGGCGCGCGGATCGCCGGCGGGATTGCCGCGCTGTCGGTGCGGAGCTTGGCGAAATAGGCGCGGGCGCGACTCAGCACGTCCGGATCGCCGGCCGCCCCCAGGCGCCCGACCAGGTCCTCGCGCAAATTGGTCACCAGCGGCGACTCGCCGGCCCTGGCCTCGTAACCGATCGACGCAAGCACCGGATCGAGCCGCTTGATCGTCAGCGCATTGACCTGTTCCTGGAGCGGGCTGCCGTCGTAGAGCCCCGAAAGTGACCCCAGCTCGGCCGAGACCAGCGACCATTCGAGCGGGCTGGCGTCGCTCGGCACCGCCGCATAAGTCGCCGCCCAAGCCGAAAAATCCTGGTCGCCCGATCGCGCCAGCGCGAAATCGTCCCCCAATGTGCCTAGCCGGTCGGCGAGTGCGAGTCTGGCATAGTCGGCCACCAGCGCCGCGTGCGTGTCGCTGCCATAGCGCGCGCGCAAATAGCTGCCCTTGCCGACGTTCAGTACCACCGGCCCGCACCCCGGCATGGTAACGTCGGTCGACGCACCGGTCGCGATCGCCCGAACCGGCTCGCCGCCGACCGTCCCGACCCGCAACGGCGCACGCCACGTCGTCGCCGCTTTTGACGCCTCGTCGAGCCCGAACCGCCCCTGCGCCAGCGTCGCGACGGTCCGGCCGTTGACGCACTTGCCCGACGTGAGCGTCACCATCGGTACGCCGCCCTGCAAGGTGAAGTCGTGCGCGCTGTCCTTGATCTTGACCCCGGACGCCGCTTCCAACTCGTCCCACAGCATATCGGTCGAGGTGTTGCCGTATTTGTATTTCGCCATGTAGCGGCGGATGCCGTCGCGGAACTTGTCGGGCCCGAGCACCGACTCGATCATGGTGATGACCGCTTGCCCCTTCTGGTAGGTGATGCCGTCGAACGCCTCGCCGATCTGATCGACGGTTTCGACATGGCGAATGATCGGGTGCGTAGCGCTGGTCGCGTCGGTCCCGATCGCACCTTCGCGATCGAACGCCACCGCCGATTCGCGGGCGAACCAGTCGGGGTTGAGATCGGCCGAGGCCTTGTTCTCCATCCACGAGGCGAAGCCCTCGTTGAGCCACAGATCGTCCCACCAGTTCATGGTGACCAGGTCGCCGAACCATTGGTGCGCCATTTCGTGCGCGACGACGGTGAAGATGCGCTGCTTGTCGCTTTCGGTCGCGCGCTTTGCATCGAACAGCAGTTCGGGCTCGAAATAGAAAATCGCGCCCCAATTCTCCATCGCGCCGAAGAACTGGCTGGTGCCTGGACCGGCGATCATGTCGAGCTTGGGCAGCGGATAAGGCTGACCGAAATAATCGTTATAATAGGTCAGCAGGCGCTTGGCCGAGGCAAGCGCGTAATCGCCTTGATCTTTCACGCCCTTGCGCGTGATGACGCCGATCTCGGTATTGCCGGCCATCACCGTCTTGCGCTCCATGTCCCCCATGCCGAGGAACAGCAGGTAGCTCGACATGATCGGGGTCTGGCGGAAGCTGTAGAGCTGCGTACCGTCGGGACGGTTGGTCATGGTGGCGGGCATGTTGGAGAAGGCGAGCTGCCCCTTGGGCGCCACCGCCGACAGCTTGAACTTTGCCTTGAAGCTCGGCTCGTCCCACATCGGCGCGAAGCGGCGCGCGTCGGGCGCCTCGAACTGCGTCGCGAGCATCCGGGCCTTCGACCCGTCGCTATTGGTATAGTCGATCGCGAAGAAGCCGGCGGCCGATTCGTTGATCTTGCCGGTCCAGGCGAAGGTGATGACATGGTTGCCGAGCTTGGCTGGCACCGGGAGCGTCAGGGTCAATTGCTGCGCATCGTTGTCGAGCTTGAACGGCACCGCCTTGCCGTCGATCGTCGCGCGGCTGATCGTCATGTCGGCGGCATTGAGGGTAATCGTGCTGGTCGCCTTCTTCACTGCGACGTTGACCGTCTCGGTGCCGGTGAAGGTCATCTTCTGCGCGTCGGGATCGACTTTGATGTCGTAGGACACCGGCACGACGTCTGTCGGCTGTCGCGCTGCGGCGAGCGCCGGCGTGGACACGGTGGCGAGCAGCAACGCGGCAGTGACGGCGATCTTCATGCGATTCTTGGACCTTGGTGATATGGTGTATTGTTTCGCCATAACGCGGCGCGTGCGAATGGCAAATGGATCGATTCGGCCCGATCCGCCCATTCCGTACCGTCAGTTCGAAAATTTGTCCGGGCTGCTGGACTGTGGTTTCGGTTGCGCTATGAAACCGGCATGAGGACGCCGATATTCGATCGCCTGCGCCTGCCCGTGATCGGGTCGCCGCTGTTCATCATCTCCGGACCCGATTTGGTAATCGCCCAATGCAAGGCGGGAATCGTCGGATCCTTTCCGGCCTTGAACGCGCGCCCGCAAACGATGCTGGACGAATGGCTGCATCGGATCACCGAGGAGCTCGCGGCGTGGAACCGCGACAACCCCGACCGCCCCGCCGCCCCCTTCGCGGTCAATCAGATCGTTCACAAGTCGAACGACCGGCTGGAAGGCGACCTTGCGATCTGCGCGAAATGGCAAGTGCCGATTACCATCACGTCGCTCGGCGCGCGCGAGGAACTCAATCAGGCGGTACACGCTTGGGGTGGAATCACGCTCCACGACATCATCGACGACCGCTTCGCACGCAAGGCCATTGAAAAGGGCGCAGACGGACTGATCGCGGTCGCCGCGGGCGCCGGCGGTCATGCCGGGCGCTTGTCGCCTTTCGCGATCACCCAGGAAATCCGGCAATGGTTCGATGGCCCGCTCGTCTTGTCGGGCGCGATCGCGACCGGCGGCGCGGTGCTCGCCGCCCAGGCGATGGGCGCCGACCTGGCCTATATCGGCTCGCCTTTCATCGCGACCGACGAAGCCAATGCCGTCGAGGCCTACAAACGGGGCATCGTCGAGAGCAAGGCGGCGGACATCGTCTATTCGAGCCTGTTCACTGGCGTGCACGGCAATTATCTGCGCGGCTCGATCGTCGCGGCGGGGATGGATCCCGACAATCTGCCGGAGGGCGATCTCAGCACGATGAACTTCGGCGGCAATCGCGAGGCGAAGGCGTGGAAGGACATCTGGGGATCGGGCCAGGGCATCGGCGTGATCGACAAGGTCGAGCCGGTGGCGGCTCGCGTCGATCGGCTGGAAGCAGAATATAAGGCGGCGAAGGCCCGGATCGCGGCGCTGTAACGCGCCGGCCATACCGGCTACTCCCTGTCCCGATAATCCCTCCCCGGCCTTCGCCTGGGGGGGATTCAAAGAGAGCGTTTCAGAATCTTAAAACGCCATCGCCAGGCGGGCCTGCATCCACTGCACCGGGCTGTCGGCGGGCAGCGACTCGCTCTGCGCTCCATCGAGACGCGCGACCCGGCGATGGAGATCGATGCTGGCGGTGATCAACGCGCGCGCATCGGCCGGCATCTGCTCGATTACCCCGCCATCGGTGATCGGCGCATCGCCCAGGCGCCGCGCGGGATCAAGCGCGTCGCGTGGCGACAATTCCCCCGAATCGACCGCGCGTTGCGTCAGTAACCAGGCGATGACGTGCATCAGCCGCGTCGTGACCTTGAGCGATTCGCACGAAAAGGTGACGCGGCCGAGCGGATCCAGCGCTTCGCGCTCGACGCGCGCGCCCTGGTCGAAATAGCCGCGCGCCTCGTCCGCCAGCACCATCGCCTCGACGTAGAGCGAGTCGATCATTTTGCGGTGGATGCGCAGTTCGGTGATTTCACCTGTCATGCGCAACACGATTGCCACAAACGCCGGTTCCCGCAAGCGGCGAAAGGATCGTCGCGTCCCAATTTCGATCAGCGCCGGAGTCGATCAGGCCGATCGAATCACGCGATGATGTCGGGAATCAATTGGTTCTCCAGCGCGGTAACCTCATCCTTCAGCAACAATTTGCGCTTCTTCAGCCGGGCAATCTGGAGCTGGTCGCTCGACCCCAATACCCGCAACGCCTCGATCGCCGAGTCGAGGTCGCGATGCTCGGTCCTGAGGGCGTCCAGCCGTTTGTGGATCTGCGCTTCGTCCATCGCTCTCCGCGTCCATTGGGCACTCGAGAACCGATCTGTCGCCAAAAGGATGCGCCGCGTCGAATCGAAAGTGAAATCGATGGCGACAAATCGCGCGACTCGTGTTCTATTAGTCCACCCACCTTGATGAAGGAGGTCGCTCCCATGCAGAACTCGCACCTTTCAGCTCTTGAGGCGAAGCATATGGTGCTGGACCGGCAAATCACTGCCGAAAGCCAGCGCCCTGCGCCCGACACCCGCATTCTCGCGAATCTCAAGAAGCAGAAATTGCGTGTGAAGGAAGCGATCGCGGCGATCTGATCCCGCGTGCAACGGGCCCCGGGTGCGATGCGCCCGGGTTGTCCCGTCAGAATAGCGGCTTGATCGGTTTGTCCTTGACCGGGCCTGAACTGGCTACGACCGGTTTGCGCGCGGCCTGAGGATCGATCGGGTGATCGAACGCGACGCCGGCGCGGCCGGCCGCGATCCAGGCGATGCGGCCATTTACCCAGCCGACCCCGCGTACCTCTACCTCAACCATCGTGCCGATATCGATCGGCTTGGGCACATCGGCCATTAGTCCGCCGGACGACAAGTTGCGGACGCGCACCTGCGTGGTTTCAGCCGAGCCCTCGATGCGAAACCGCGCCGCCAGCAACAGACTGTCACGCGCGTCGTTACGCTGTGCAGCCGTGTCTTCGGCGCTGCCGTCGGTTATAGGATCTTGCGAAATGTGGTCCATATGCCTGCCCAAAAACGGGTCTATGCCGCCCGCGAACGCATAGGCCGAAACATTGTCGAAAGCGTTAAACCGCAGGGCCCGCGAAAAATCCGATTCAGAGAAAATCTCGTCTGGATTGGGCCGAATCAATCCTCGCGTGACACCTTCTCGTTGCGCTCATGCCGCTCCTGCGCCTCGACGGTCATCGTCGCGATCGGCCGCGCCTCAAGTCGGCCGAGCGAGATCGGTTCGCCGGTGACTTCGCAATAGCCATATTCGCCTTCATCGAGTCGGCGAAGGGCGGCATCGATCTTGGAGATCAGCTTGCGCTGGCGATCGCGCGTGCGCAATTCGATCGACCAGTCGGTCTCGCTCGAGGCGCGATCGGTCAAGTCCGCCTCACGCAGCGGCTCGACCTGGAGCTGCGACAAGGTCGCTTCCGCCTCCTTCAGGATCGCTTCTTTCCAACGCAGCAGCTTGTCGCGGAAATATTCCTGCTGACGGGGATTCATGAACGGCTCGTCGGGGCTCGGTCGATAACCGTCGCCATCGTTGGCCGGTACGCTGAAACTGGAATCATCCATGCGATTCAAAGCCGTTGCCATCCCCACTCTCCGTTCGGCCCTTGGAACACTGTTCCCGTGCGCCTTGTCGGACCCCAATGACGAGCGGGCCTATAGCGGCGCGGAAGCGGCTCCACAAGCGATTGACGACAGACGAAAGATCGGTCGCGTTTGGGGCACCATAATCCGGGACTGATGACGGCGGCGTGAACCGCTCCTTCATCCCTTGGTCATAGGTCGGCACATGGGATCGAGCCGCGAAGTTAACCCACGCCGTATCACAATGACACGTTAACCATGTTCAGACCGGCGCCCGCCTACGGAAAGATCAAATCTGCCGATTATAAATGGTTAACGGAATTGCGCTTAATTCTTTGTTTTGCACTAACGGACTAGCAGCGAAGCAACTGCGAGAATCACCACCGTCTCTGTGGGGTCAGCGACGGTTAGAGAGAGAGTAGACGCGATGTCTGTCCGGATGGCGATGGCTAAACTATGTGCCTGCGCATGCGGGGGCGCCATTATCGGCGGCGGTGCGGTCAAGGTGGCCGACGGTGCCAAGGCTCGCCCAGTTTACGCAAAGACGTACAAGCGGCATGTCGTGCGGGCTCGTGTGGCGAGCGCTGCCAGATCGCGCGTGCGCAAGGTGGTGACGACCACGACGACCTGCCCGCCCGCGGTCGTGACGGTCGCCGGTGGCGCTCCGTTGCCGATGCCGCCTGCCTTCACCGGATCGAGCGGCGGCGTGCCGATCGTCGGCGGCAGCGGCGGCGGCGGCTGGGGCGGCGGCGGTGGCTTCTTCGCCGGCGGTTTTGGCGGCGGCGGCGGTGGTAGCGGCGGGATCGCGATCTCGTCGACTTCGTCCAGCTCGGGCGGCTCGTCGTCGACATCGTCCTCGACCGGAGGGTTCTCGTCGGGCAGCACGTCGTCGACCTCTTCGGGCAACGTCTCATCGTCGTCCAGCGGCGATGTCTCTTCGTCGTCGTCGGGCAACGTGTCGTCCTCGACCTCATCGTCGGGTGACGTTTCGTCCTCCTCATCGACCTCGAGTTCCTCGAACGGATCGTCGTCCTCGACGTCTTCGTCCTCGAACGGATCGAGCTCGTCCAACTCCTCGGCCAGCTCTGGCTCTTCCTCGACCTCCGGCTCGTCCTCGACCTCGTCGTCGAGCTATGGCTCGTCGTCCAGGGGCTGGAGCTCGAACGGCGGTTGGTCGTCGAACGGCGGCTGGAGCTCCAGCGGCCACGGCTCCTCGACCGGATCGACCGGTGGCACGCCCGCCCCGGTGCCGGCCCCGCCAATGATCCTGTTGTTCGGCGGCGCCGCGGCGGCAATGGTTGCGCGCAAACGCTTCACGAAGAAAACCGCCGAGACGGCGGCCGCTTAAGCGGCGCCCAACGCTTTCTCGATTTCGGGAATAGGATGGCCGGTGAGGTTCTTCGGGACTTCGCCGGCCAATCTGTTGGCGACCTCGACATGATAATGTTTGCGCAGCTCGCCCAGCGTGTGCGGCGGCGCGGCGATGATGAGCGATTCGAATTCGTTGGCCAGCGCCCGTTCCTTGAGCATCGCCCCGACATCGGCGGCGAAGCGATCCTCTTCCTGCTGGTGAAAATCGACTTCCTGCATCGAACTGCGCCCCGATCCTACCGAGCTGGCGGTGCTGCCCGGCGCGTCGGTTTTCTGGTCGCGATCGGCCGGGTTGATTCGCTCTTGGGCGTGTTCGACTACCAGATTGGGATGCACGCCATCGCCCTCGTTGCGCAGGAACAGCGCCTTGCGCCCATCGGCGACGACGACGAGGGTGTTGTGACGAAGCTGCATGATGTTCTCCTCGGGTTTGAGAGTTGAACGCCGCACTACGCCACCGGGTTGCGCGCCTCGTCCCGCCCCGCCATAGCCTCGCCGCTATGCATGACATCCGCCTGATCCGCGACAACCCCGAAGCTTTCGATGCAGGGCTCGCCCGCCGTGGCCTGTCGCCGATGGCATCGGACCTGCTCGCGCTGGACGAAAAGCGCCGCGCGGTGATCACCGAATTGCAAGCCAGCCAGACTCGCCGCAACGAGGCGTCGAAGGCGATCGGTGCGGCCAAGGCGGCCAAGGACGAAGCGACCGCGAGCGCGCTGATGGCCGAGGTTGCGACACTCAAGACGCGCCTGCCCGAGTTGGAGGAAGAGGAACGCGCCGCCGAAGCAGCGCTGAACGAGGCTTTGGCAGCGATTCCCAATCTGCCGCTCGACGACGTGCCCGCAGGCGCGGACGAAGACGACAACCAGTTGATGCACGAGCGCGGCACCAGGCCTGTCTTCGCGTTCGGCATTCGCGAGCACGACGCGATCGGCCCGGCGCTCGGGCTGGACTTCGAAACCGGCGTGGCGCTTGCCGGCGCACGCTTCACTTTGGTGCGCGGCGCCGCGGCGCGGCTCAATCGCGCTCTCGGCCAGTTCGGGCTCGATATCCTCACCAGACATCATGGCTATGAGGAAGTCGTGCCGCCGCTGCTGGTGCGCAGCGAGGCGATGTTCGGCACCGGGCAATTGCCCAAGTTCGCCGAGGATTTGTTTCAGACCACCGATGGTCGCTGGCTGATCCCGACGTCCGAAGTGTCGCTGACCAATATCGTGCGCGAACAGATCCTGGCCGGCGCCGAGCTGCCGCTGCGCTTCACCGCTCTGACGCCTTGCTTCCGATCGGAGGCAGGCGCCGCCGGACGTGATACACGCGGCTTCATTCGCCAGCACCAGTTCGAGAAGGCCGAAATGGTCTCGATCGTGCCGCCCGATCAGTCGGAGGCCGAGCATGAGCGGATGACCGCTGCCGCCGAGGACGTGCTGACTCGGCTGGGCCTGCCCTTCCGTCGGATGAAGCTCTGCACCGGCGACATGGGATTTTCCGCGGCCCGCACGTACGACCTCGAAGTCTGGCTGCCGGGTCAGGGTCGCTATCGCGAGATTTCGAGCTGTTCGACCTGCACCGATTTCCAGGCGCGTCGGATGAACGCGCGCTTCCGCGGCGAGGACGGCAAGCCGGCATTCGTCCATACGCTCAATGGCTCGGGGCTGGTCGTCGGACGGATGATGGTCGCGATCCTGGAAAATTATCAACAGGAAGACGGCGCGGTCGCCATCCCCGACGCGCTGCAGCCCTATCTCGGCGGGTTGAACCGGCTCGAGCCCAAGGTGTGAGGATTCTCCTCACCAATGACGACGGCTATCACGCGCCTGGTCTTGCCGTGCTCGAACGCCTGGCGCGGTGCTTTTCCGACGACATCACCATCGTCGCGCCGGCCGAGGAGCAATCGGGCAAGGGCCGGTCGCTGACGCTGACCGAGCCGCTGCGCGTCAAACGGTTCGACGAGAAACGGTACGCCGTCGGCGGCACGCCGACCGATGCGGTGATGTTCGCCCTGGCCAATGTCATGCGCGACGCCAGGCCCGATCTGATCCTGTCGGGAGTCAATCGCGGCGCCAATCTGGGCGAGGACGTCTTCTATTCGGGCACGATCGGCGCGGCGATGGAAGGCGCGCTCGCCGGCATCCGTTCGATCGCGATCAGTCAGCGTTATGGTGCCGAAGCGCCCGGCCACGACGTTACGTTCGAGACAGCCGAAGCGTGGGGCGAGCGCGTGCTGGCGCCGCTGATCGCCGCGCCGGTCGATCCGCGCATCGTGGTCAACGTCAACTTTCCGCCGATCCCGCCGGACGATGTGCAGGGCGTGCGCGTCGTCCATCAGGGTCTGCGCGACTATGGGCGAGTGAAGGTGATCGAGCGCGCCGACCCGCGCGGCTTCGCGTATTACTGGATGGGCCTGGGCCGCGTCGAACACACGCCGGCGGCCGATACCGATCTGGAAGCGATCGAAATGGGTTACGTCACCGTCACGCCGTTGCAGATGGACCTGACGCATCGAGATTCATTGGCTATGCTGGAGAAAGCGTATCGATGACGCAGGGGGGGCCCGCGATGCGAATGATCACACTCGTCTTCTTGGTATTTGGACTCTCGGGATGCATTCCGCAGACCGATTATGCACGGCCATCGGACGCGGGCTCATCACCCACAGCCGATTACGACCCGCCGCGACCGCAGGACGACGTCCCTGCCCCGCCCTCGGCACCGCCTGCCTGGGAAGCGCGTCCGGTAACACCCGACGCGCGCACGATCGCCGAATCGAGTTATATCGTGCGGCCCGGCGACACGTTGCGCGGCATCGCCGACAAGACCGGATCGGGGTCGGAGATCATCGCCAGGGCGAATGGTCTCGACTCGCCCTTCACCATCCGCGCCGGGCAGCAATTGCGCATTCCCGGCGGCCGCTACCATCTGGTCCGCCCGGGCGAATCGGGCATCGCGATCGCGCGGGCTTACGGCGTCCGCTGGTCCGATATCGTGACTGCCAATGATCTGGTCGAGCCCTATGTGCTACGGTCGGGGCGTCGTATCCTGATCCCCGGCGGCATACGACCACCCCAGACGCTCGCCGAGCGCGCGGCGGCGTTCAAGATCGACCTGGGCGACATCGCTACCGGCGGCGGCGAGCCCGCCATTCCCGACAATGTCCGACCCGTTCGACCGGCGTCCTCGGTGACCAGGGCGCTGCCCTCGACCGCCGCGGTGGGAGCGCCCTCACCGCTCAGCGGCCCGTTCCTCTGGCCGGTCGCGAGTGGCCGCGTCGTCAAGCGGTTCGGCGGCGGCGCGAGCGGGGAGCGCAATGACGGCATCAAGATCGCGGTGCCGCTGGGGACGCCGATCAGGGCCGCGGCCGACGGCGTGGTGATCTATACCACTGACAGCATCGCCGGACTGGGCGGATTGGTCATGGTCCGCCACGGCAATGGCTGGACCAGCGTCTATGGCCATGCCAGCCGCATCGTGGTGACTCGCGGCCAGGCGGTGAAGCGCGGGCAGACGATTGCTTTGTCGGGTGACACGGGGTTCGCCGACCGGCCGGAAGTCCATTTCGAGCTACGGCAGGGCCGCACGCCGGTTGACCCTCTGTCGAAGTTGCCGAGTCGCTAGTGGCGGTGCTACCCGCGCCGCCATCATGACCGACTACAGATCCGACCTGCTCCGCCTGCTCGACGAACGCGGCTATATCCACCAGGTGACCGACGCGGGCGCGCTCGATTCGCTCGCCTCGAAGCAGGTCGTGCCTGGCTATATCGGCTTCGACGCCACGGCGCCGTCACTGCATATCGGGTCGATGGTGCAGATCATGATGCTGCGCCGCCTGCAGCAGGCGGGACACAAGCCGATCGTGCTGATGGGCGGCGGCACGACCAAGGTCGGCGATCCATCAGGCAAGGACGAGAGCCGGCGTCTGCTCGACGATGCCGCGATAGGCGCCAATATCGCGTCGATCCGCCGCGTGTTCGAACGCTTCCTGACCTTCGGCAACGGCCCGACCGACGCGGTGATGGTCAACAATGCCGACTGGCTCGACGCGCTGGAATATATCCCGTTCCTGCGCGACATCGGGCGGCATTTCACGATCAATCGCATGCTGGCGTTCGACTCGGTCAAGCTGCGGCTTGACCGTGAGCAGCCGCTGACTTTCCTCGAATTCAACTACATGATCCTCCAGGCCTATGATTTCCTGGAATTGTCGCGCCGTTCGGCATGCCGGCTGCAAATGGGCGGCTCGGACCAATGGGGCAATATCGTCAACGGCATCGAGCTGTCGCGCCGCGTCGACGGGACCGAGGTATTCGGGCTGACCACCCCGCTGATCACCAACGCCGACGGCTCGAAGATGGGCAAGACCGCAGCGGGCGCGGTGTGGCTCAATGACGATGCGCTGCCGGCTTACGATTATTGGCAATATTGGCGAAACGTCGACGACCGCGACGTCGGTCGTTTCCTGCGCCTGTTCACCGATTTGCCGCTCGACGAGATCGCGCGGCTCGAATCGCTCGAGGGTGCGGAGATCAATCAGGCCAAGATCGTGCTCGCCAACGAGGCGACCGCCTTGTGCCGTGGCAAGGAGGCAGCAAATCTGGCCGCCGAGACGGCCCGCAAGACGTTCGAGGAAGGGTCGGCCGGCGCCGACCTGCCGACGCTGGCGGTGTCGGGCTCGGTCGGGATTGTCGATGCGCTGATCGGGCTCGGCTTCTGCGCGTCGAAGGGCGAGGCGCGACGGTTGATCGCTGGCGGCGGCGCACGAGTCGACAACGAAAAAGTGGTAGATGAGGCGCTCACCATCGTGATGTCGGGAAATCCGGTACGCGTATCGGCGGGCAAGAAGCATCACGGACTGCTCACGCCAGCGTGAATGTGGTCGCATCGTTATCGCGGAACACCGGTGGCCACTTTTTCCGCGCGATGCTCCGAAACATCGCTAACGCGCGTTAAACACGTTCATTTTCAAGCTTTTCATGGGCTGGTCGTTACTCATTGTGGCGAACGGGAAAGGACTCGATGGGCGCGGCACTGGCCTATAGCGATCAACGCGATGCTCCACGGGATGAGGTTCATTACCGTGCGCGCGCTTTCGGTACGGATGCCCGGCCGGTATCGCTGCTGGTGGTCAACATGTCAGCCCAGGGGCTGATGGCGCGCGTCGATAGCGACCGCCCGATCGGCGAACGGCTGCACATCACTCTCCCCGTGGTCGGCGTGATCGTCGCCGAGGTGCGCTGGTCGCTCGGTGGACGGATCGGCTGCGAGCTCGACCGGCCGATCGGCATGGCCGAATATTACGAATTGCTCGCGGCGTTGCTCAAGAACGTTCGCTAGCCACGCAGAACCAACACGACGCCGGCCAGGACGAGCACGACCCCGGCGACCTTCCAGAGCGATATCGGCGCCACCTTCAGCCCCAGCAGGCCGAAATGATCCAGCACCAGCGCGGTGGCGAGCTGCGTCGCTATGGCGACCGTCAGCGTCGTTGCCAACCCAAGGCGCGGTGCCGCATAGGCCATCGCCGCGACGAAGCACGCGCCGTAAAGTCCGCCGACCCATGCCCAGACCGGCGCGCCGCGGAGCGCGGCGGGCGAGGTTCGGTCGATAGCCGCCCAAGCCAAAGCGAGCACGATCGATCCAACAATGAAGGAAACCAGCGCAGCCAGCAGGACCGATCCCGATGTCCTGGCCAAGGCCGCGTTGGTAGGCGCCTGCACAGCGAGGCCAACACCGGCAAGCAAAACGAGCAAGATAGCGGCAATCGGCGTGAGGGGCGCCGTATCGCCTCAACCGGATCGCAGCAACTGCACCCCTGCATCGCGCTCGAACAGGTACAGCGCGGTCCGTGCCGCATGGCCGCGCGGTCCGTCGAGCCCGCCGTCGCGATCGATCATCAGCCGGGCGTCGTCATGCGCAGTCTGTTGGAGCGAGGCGAAATGCTCGGGCGTCGCCAGCCGATAGCCTTGTTCGCCCGATTGCCGCGTGCCGAGCATCTCGCCCGCACCGCGCAACCGCAAATCTTCCTCGGCGATACGGAAGCCGTCATTGGTTTCGCGCATCAACGCCAGGCGCGCGCGCGAGGTTTCGCTCAAGCCATTGCCGCGGATCAGCAGGCAGATAGAGCGCCCCGTCCCCCGCCCCACGCGACCGCGCAACTGGTGCAACTGGGCGAGACCGAACCGGTCGGCATGCTCGATCACGATCAGCGTCGCATTGGGGACGTCGACCCCGACCTCGATCACCGTGGTCGCGACCAGCACGCCGAGATCGCCGCTGGCGAAGCGTGCCATCACAGCGTCCTTCTCGACAGGTTTCATGCGGCCATGGATCAGTCCGACACGATCCCCGAACCGCGCCTGGAGCGATCCCGCCCGCGCTTCGGCGGCGGCAAGATCCGATTTTTCGCTCTCCTCGACCAACGGGCACACCCAATACGCCTGTCCGCCGCTATCGAGGTGGCGCCCGAGCGCCTCAACGATCTCGCCCAGCCGGTCCTCCGACATCACGCGCGTCTCGATCGGCTGGCGCCCAGGCGGCATCTCGTCGAGCCGGCTGACGTCCATCTCGCCATATTGCGCCAGGGTCAGCGTACGCGGGATCGGCGTCGCGGTCATCGCCAGCAGATGCGGCGCGGCCCCCTTTTCCTGCAGCAGCAGGCGCTGCGCCACCCCGAAGCGATGCTGCTCGTCGACCACCACGAGACCCAGATCGCGATAGGTCACCGCTTCCTGGAAGATTGCATGCGTTCCGACCAGAATGTGGATCGAGCCATCGGCCAATCCCATCAAGGTCGATTCGCGCACCCTGCCCTTGTCGCGGCCGGTCAGCACCGCGACATTGACCGGCAGCCCGGCGAGCATGCGCTGCAGCGTGTCATAATGCTGCCGCGCCAGGATCTCGGTCGGCGCCAGGAAAGCCCCCTGCGCGCCGGCCTCGACCGCCATCAGCAGTGCCATCGTCGCGACCAGGGTCTTACCCGAGCCGACATCGCCCTGGAGCAGCCGCAGCATCGGCGCCGATTGCGCGAGATCGCCCTCGATCTCGCGGATCGTCCGCGCCTGGGCGTTGGTCGGCGCGTAAGGCAGGTTGAGCATGGCGCGCAGCCGCCCGTCGCCATTGAGCGCGCGGCCCCGCCGGGCGCGGGACGATTGCCGAACCAGCATGAAAGCGAGCTGGTTGGCGAACAATTCGTCATAGGCGAGCCGCTCGCGCGCCTTGTGATCGGCGGGATCGGCGTGCGCGCGCGCCAATGCGTCGCGCCAATCGGGCCATTGATGCTGTGTCTTGACCCCGGGCTCGATCCATTCGGGCAGATCGGGCGCGCGCTCGATCGCCTGATGCGCCATCTGCCCCAGCCGGCGCGAGGTCAGCCCTTCGGACAGCGGATAGATCGCCTCGCGCTCGCGAAACCCCTCGCCAGGATCGGCCAGGTCGGGATGGACGATCTGCAATTCCTGACCATACATTTCGAGCTTGCCCGAAATGCGCTTCGCCTCACCGAGTGGCAGCAATTTCTTCACCCAGCCCGATGAGCCGCCAAAATAGATCAGGCTGACATAATTGCCCTTGGCATCTGTGGCATGGACGCGCGTCGGCCCGCGCGGACCGCTGCTGATGCGGTAATCGACCGGCGTCACGGTGATCGCGATCGTCCGCCCGGCATCGGCCATGTCGAGTTCGTCGCGCGGCACGCGGTCGATGAACCCGGTCGGCAGATGGAACGCGACATCGACCACACGATGCAGCCCCAGCCGGTCGAGCGGCTTGGCGAGCGCCGGTCCCACGCCCTTGAGCGCAGTCACTTCGGCAAAGAGCGGGTTGAGGATATCGGGGCGCATAGCTATCTCGCTCTCCCTAGCCCCAGCCGACTGCGCGTCAAAGCGCTGCCGGCCAATTGTCGTTGGAGACCGATGGACCGCGAGATCCGCCTCAAGCGCCTGCGCTTTCGCGCCTGGCACCGCGGCACCAAGGAAGCCGATCTGATGATCGGCGGATTCTTCGACGCGCACGGCGTGACGTGGAACGATGCCGAGATCGACTGGTTCGAAGCGTTCCTCGAGGAACAGGATGTCGACATCATGGCCTGGGCGATCGGGACGCAGGATGTGCCGACGCAATGGCAAGGCCCGATGATCGACACGATGAAGCAGCTGAATTTCGTGCCGATACAGAAGTAACAAAACACATCGTCACCCCGGACTTATTCCGGGGTCCAACCCTCCACAACGGAATCCAGCCGTTGTTGCGCGTTGGATGCCGGGACAAGCCCGGCATGACGATCGAGGAAACCAATGACCGACCCGCGCAAAATCCTCTCCGCGAAAGCACCTCTAACCCTCGCCGGCGTCCCGGCAGGGTTCCTGCCCGTGCTGCTCGCCGACCTCGCCCGGGCGCAGGCGCCGGGCCGCGTGGTGCTGATCGCGCCCGACGAGGCGGAGATGCGCGCGGTGGCGGCGACTGCGGGGTATTTCGCGCCCGAGCTCGAGATCGTCACCTATCCGGCCTGGGACTGCCTGCCTTATGACCGCGCCAGCCCGACCCTGCGCGTCATGGCCGAACGCCTCGCCGCGCTCCACCGCCTGCAACAAGCGCCCAGCAAGCCGCAGCTGGTCGTCACCACCGCCAATGCCGCGACTCAGCGCACGCTGACGCCGTTCCGAATCCGCCAGCTCGTCGCGCGCCTCGCGCCGGGCGAGCGGATCGGCCGCGACAAATTGGCCGTGTTGCTGTCGGCCAATGGCTATGTGCGCACCGACACGGTCCATGATCAGGGCGAATTCGCGGTGCGCGGCGGCCTGGTCGACTTGTTTCCCAGCGGCGAGGAGCAGGCCCTACGCCTCGACTTTTTCGGCGACGAAATCGAGAGCGTCCGCACCTTCGATGCCGCCGATCAGCGCACGACGGGGCGAGTCGACGGCTTCACCCTGTTGCCGGCATCGGAAGCCCTGCTCGACGAGGAATCGGTCAAGCGCTTCCGCACGCGCTATCGCGAGAAGTTCGGCGCCACCGCGACCGGCGACCCGCTCTATCAGGCGATCAGCGACGGGCGTCGGCTGGCCGGCATGGAACATTGGTTGCCGATGTTCGAAGAGCGGTTGGAAACGCTGTTCGATCATCTCGGCGACGACGCGCTGGTGATCCGCGAATCGGGCGTCACCGCGGCGGCCGAACAGCGCTTCGAGGCCGTATCCGACTATCACGCCAACCGCCTGAGAGCGCAGTCGAGCGATCCCGGCAGCTACCGTCCGCTCGCGCCCAACGCACTCTATCTCCTGCCCGAAGAATGGGCGACGCGGCTCGATCAGGCCAAGGTCCACCTGGCCACGCCGTTCCACGAGCCGGCGAGCGACACCGTCCTCGATTTCGAGGTCGACGGTCCGCGCGACTTCGCGCCCGAACGTGCGAGCGGCGTCAATATCTACGAAGCGGTCGTAGAACATCTCAGCAAGCTACGGAAAGACGGCAAGAAACCGATCCTAGCCAGCTATTCGGCCGGGTCGCGCGAACGCCTCGCCGGGCTGCTCAGGGACCACGAGCTGACCGGGCTGAAGCTCGTCGACACCTGGCAGGAGGCGCAGGGCGCCGCGGATCACGGTGTCGCGCTCACGATCCTGCCGCTCGATCACGGTTTCACCGCGCCCGACATCGCCTTGCTCACCGAGCAGGACATGCTCGGCGACCGCCTGGTCCGTCGCAATCGCCGCAAGAAATCGGCCGACGCCTTCCTCGCCGAACTGGCGACGCTCACGCCGGGCGACCTGGTCGTCCATGCCGACCACGGCATCGGTCGGTATGAAGGCCTGACCCAGATCCCGGTGCAGAAGGCGCCGCACGATTGCGTCGCGCTGACTTATGCCGGCGGCGACAAGCTCTACGTTCCGGTCGAGAATCTCGAAGTCCTGAGCCGCTATGGCGGCGACGAAGGCGGCACGCTCGACCGCCTCGGCGGCGAGGCGTGGCAGCGCCGCAAGTCGCGGATGAAGGAGCGTATCCGCGAGATCGCCGGTGAGCTGATCGCGACCGCCGCCCTGCGCGCCTTGCGCCAGGCCGATGTCGCCGAGCCCGATTCGTCGGGCTATCCGGCGTTCGTCGACCGTTTTCCCTATCAGGAAACCGACGATCAGGACCGCGCGATCGCCGAAGCGCTCGAGGATCTGGCATCGGGCAAGCCGATGGACCGGTTGATCGTCGGCGATGTCGGCTTCGGCAAGACCGAGGTCGCGCTGCGCGCCGCGTTCGTTGCGGCGATGGGCGGGATGCAGGTCGCCGTCGTGTGCCCGACCACTCTCCTCGCCCGCCAGCATTACAACAATTTCGTCGCGCGGTTCGAAGGCTTCCCGATCAAGGTTGGCCGCCTCTCGCGGCTGGTCGGTGCCAACGAAGCCAAGGCGGTCAAGGAAGGGCTGACCGACGGCACGATCGACGTCGTCATTGGCACCCACGCGATCCTGGCCAAGGGCATCGAATTCAAGCGCCTCGGCCTCGTCGTCGTCGATGAGGAACAGCGCTTCGGCGTCACTCATAAGGAACGGCTGAAGGCGCTCAAGACCGACGTTCATGTCCTGACGCTGACCGCCACGCCGATCCCACGCACCTTGCAGATGGCGATGTCGGGATTGCGCGAGCTGTCGGTCATCCAGACCCCGCCGGTCGATCGCCTGGCGGTACGCACCTACGTCATGCCCTGGGATCCGGTGGTGCTGCGCGAAGCGTTGTTGCGCGAACATTATCGCGGCGGGCAGAGCTTCTTCGTCACCCCCAGGATCAAGGACCTGCCGGAGATCGAGGAATTCCTGCGCGAGCATGTGCCCGAGGTGCGCTATGTCGTCGCGCACGGTCAGATGGCCGCGGGCGAGGTCGAGGAGCGGATGTCCGCTTTCTACGACAAGAAGTTCGAGGTTTTGGTCTCGACCACGATCGTCGAAAGTGGGCTCGACATCCCCAGCGCCAACACGATGATCGTTCACCGCGCCGACCGTTTCGGCCTCGCCCAGCTTTATCAGCTGCGCGGCCGGGTCGGGCGCGCCAAGACGCGGGCCTATGCCTATCTAACCACGCCGGCCAATCGCATCATCACCGAAACCGCCGACAAGCGGCTCAAGGTGCTGTCCGATCTCGATACTTTGGGCGCCGGGTTTCAGCTCGCCAGCCACGATCTCGACATTCGCGGGGCCGGCAATCTGCTCGGCGACGAGCAATCGGGGCATATTCGCGAAGTCGGCTACGAACTCTACCAATCGATGCTCGAGGAAGCGATCCTCGATGCCCGCGCCGGTGGTCTGGCGCAGCGCCCGCGCGATTTCAGCCCGCAGATTACCGTCGACGCGGCGGTCATGATTCCCGAGGATTACGTCCCCGATCTCGACCTGCGCATGGGCCTATATCGCCGCCTCAACGAACTCGACGACCAGAACGGGATCGAGGCCTTCGCCGCCGAGATGATCGACCGTTTCGGCCCCCTGCCCGAGCCGACCGCGAACCTGATCAAGCTCATCGAGATCAAGCTCAACGCCAAGAGGGCCTGCGTCGCCAAGATCGATGTCGGCGCCAAGGGCGCGCTGGTCAGCTTCCACGACGACAAGCCGCCCAATATCGACGGCCTGCTCGCCTATGTCGCGCGGCTCAATGGCGTGGCCAAGCTGCGCCCCGACAGCAAGCTGGTGATCGCCCGCGAATGGCCCGATCCGCAGGCACGGCTCAACGGTGCGCTGCAATTGTCGAAGGGACTGGCGAAGGCGGCGGGATAGGCCCATCGCTCGAGGGTGCAGACCCATTACTAATGAGGTCGAGATGGAGACGAAAAAGGCTGCTGGGAGAGAGGGCGCGCAGCCAGATAACGGTGTCTATCTGGCAAGCGTCCGACCGCTCCAGCGGCCTTTTTCGTCCCACCGCTTCGCGGCAGCCATGTTCGGGCCCTGTGGCGCGTCGGAACGCTCGAACGGGGGACAAGCCCCGTTCTTCGCGCTCCTCCTCCCACAGCATCCCGGACATGGCTGTCTCGATCCTCATTAGTAATGGGTCTGCACCCTAATCCCACGCTGACCGTCGTCGCCAACGCGATGCGGATCGGCGCGCATTTGCGCGATCGATTGACCTGACAAGAAATTGGTCCAAAAAGAATTAATCTTTACTCCCTGAGCGTAACGCCAGGATTCGCGCGTGGGGTAGGAGTGATGGAGAAGACGGTCCGTTTCAAACGCCTGCGGCTCATGACCGCTGCGACCGAAGCACTGACGAAAGCCCAGTCGCTCGCCGAGATACTGGAGATATTACGGTCGCGCGCACGCCCCATCCTGGGCAGCGACGGGGTGACAGTGGCGATCCGCGAGCGCGATCGGGTCCATTATGTCGGAGAGGATTCGATCGCGCCTTTATGGGCTGGGCGGCGCTTTCCGATCGGTTCGTGCATTGCGGGCATGGCGATGACGCAGCGCCAGACGATCGTCATTCCCGACATCCGCGTCGATCACCGCGTGCCGCTCGAAGCCTATCTTTCGATCTACTTCGTCGGCCTGGCGATGGCCCCGATCGGTGTCGGCCGGCCAGTTGCGGCGATTGGCGCCTATTGGCGCAGCGGCCGCCCGATCGACGAGGACGCGTTGGTATTGCTCGACATGCTGGCCAAGGGCGCCAGCGCGCAATTCGAGCGGATCGTCGATCAGCGGTTGAAGAGGGCGTCCTGAGGGCCGACAAGTTCGATCTCCTCTTCGCGTTCGAGGTCGATCTCGGCGAATTTCTCGCGGCGCATCGTGAAGATGCCGTGATGGCTCACGATTATCCAAGTGCCTGATATCTCGGTCGCGTCACTATTGATCTGGCCCGAATAGCGGACCGCATGCGCTAGCGCGCCACCGTCATATTGCTTCACAAACCGCAGCCCCGATGCGCTTCGGGTGCCACTGACAAAGGCCCGCCTCACGCCTGTTCCGCCGCTGGTATCGGGCTCGGTGATCGTTCCGGAGATCGCGCCGCCATCATCGTCGAGCCGCGCGACGAAGCTGTTGCTTTCGGCATAACCCAGCGCGTCGTAGCGACCATACCAGACCCCGCCGAGATTCTGCGGGTCGTCGCTCACGCCGCGATTAGGTCGGCAAGCGCCGCGCTGGTCAGCGGCTCGGCACACAGAAAGCCTTGATAATATTGGCACCCTTCCTTGGCGAGCAGGTCGAGTTGTTCGGCGGTTTCGACGCCCTCGGCGATCACCGACAACCCGAGGGACAGGGCCATTTCGATCACCCCGCGCACGACGATGCGGTCGCGCGGCGAGCCGCCAATGTCCTGCGCCAGCTTGCGATCGATCTTGAGGTAATCGAGCGGCAGTGCCTTGAGATAGGCGAGGCTCGAATAGCCGGTACCGAAATCGTCGATCGCCACCCGGCACCCCGCCTGCCTCAGCTCTGTCAGCAAAGACGACGCGGCGCCAAGGTCGTCGATCAGCCCACTTTCGGTGATCTCGACGGTCAGCCGCGACCGTGCGAACCCCGACGCATCGATACGATCGAGTAGAATATCGGCAAAGCCCGGTCGCGCGATATCGGCGGCGGTCAGGTTGATCGACAGGCGCTGGCCGGAGAGGGCTTCGGGCCAGGCGGCCGCCCGGCTGAGCGCCAACCGCTGGATATGGTCCGACAAGGCGAGCCCGAGGTCGGCGCGATCGGCGGCGGCGAACAATTGATCGGCACCGATCGCGCCGAAGCGCGGATGCTCCCATCGCGCGAGCGCTTCCACGCCGACGATCTGGCCCGTCGCGATCGCGACCTGGGGCTGGAACAGCACCGCGATCTCATTGCTTTCGATCGCTCGACGCAGATCGACCGACAAAGCCTCGGCGATCGCGGGTTCGTCGGCGATGCGGATCGTCGCGCCGTCGGACGCGCGCGCATCATCCAGCGCGTCATTGGCGCGCCGCAACAGCGCATCGACCGTTTCGTCCGCCCGCGCCGCAGCTACCCCCAGCCGCGCGCCGACCGCGACCAACGTGCCGTCGATCGCGAACGGTCGCGCCAATGCCTCGGCAAGCGCCCCGGCCAGCGCTTCCGCGTCAGCCGCTTCCTCGAGCCCGACCAGGAATTCGGGACCTTTTTGCCGCGCGACAATCTGGCGCTTGCCGAGGGTCGTACGGGCGACTCCGGCGATCCGCCTGACCGCCGCCCGGATCAGCGCATCGCCGGCCGGGCGGCCATAGCCGCTATTGACCAGATCGAAACGGCTGAGCGCGATCAGGACCGCGCTGGGGCGCTCGCCGCGTTGCAGCCGGCGATCGAGCCATGCATGGGCCGCGCCGGCGTCGAACGCGCCTTCGATCGCCTCCTCGGTTTCCGCCGCCGCGTCGGGCGCGGTGCCGAGTTCCTCGATCAATCCGTGGACCCAGGGGTCGCCCGTCGTCGCCTGGACATGATGGACCAGCCGCCCGACCCCTGGATGATCGTGCGCAAATGCGGTCGCTCCGCCACGGCCGACACGGCGGACCGCCGCTGCCGCCGCCGCGCGATCGTCGGGCGCCAGCGCGCGAAGCGCCGTATCGAGCGAGACCTCTTCACCGAGATCGAGCCGTTTGCCCAAAGCGGGCGTCAAGCGCACGCGGCGCGTGCGGCGATTATAGCGCCAGCCGAGCAGGTCGACCGCGCGGCCGCGATCCCAATCGCCGGCAATCCGTTCGACGAAGCGCCAGGCGAACCGCAGCGCCTGGGCGAATTCGAGCTCGGTGAACGGGCTGGCCAGGAAATGCGTCGCCCCGGCGGCGTGGAAATCGCCCAACGCGGCTACATCGTCGCGCGACACCAGCACGAGCAACGCTCCGCCGCGGACACGCGCCGCCTCACCGAACGCCTTGGCGGCAGCAAGTCCCTCGCCGAGCGCCCCGCGAGCGTCGAGCACAGCCAAGGCGGCGCCGCTGCCAAGATAGCGCCGCGCCGCGCCGTCACCGCGTCGGGCGGCCACTACGCGCCAGCCCGCCTCCGCCGCGATCGCCGACAATTCGCCGCGCTGCCTGAACGACAGCAGGAACAGGGAGTTTCCGGCCTGGGGATCGCTGGGGACCATTGCGCGCGGTTCTACGCATGCCGGCGGGACTTCGCCAATCCGCAATCGAAACGCGCGCAGCTAATCGGGGTTGCCGCGGGGGATACGACGCCCTAGCTGTCGAAGCACGATGGCGACCGCCCCCGCCCTGATCGACCGACATGGCCGCACGATCAGCTATCTGCGCGTGTCGGTGACCGATCGCTGCGACCTGCGCTGCCGGTATTGCATGAGCGAGGATATGCGTTTCCTCCCGCGCGACGCGTTGCTCGAACTCGACGAAATCGCGGCCATCGCCGAACGTTTCATCGCACGCGGCGTGACCAAGATCCGGCTGACCGGCGGCGAGCCCCTCGTGCGCCGTGGCGCGATCGATCTCGCCCGGCGGTTGGGACGGCAAGTCGGCCAGGGCCTCGACGAACTGACACTGACGACCAATGGCACGCGGCTGGCCGACCATGCCGGCGACCTGCGAGCTGCCGGCATCCGGCGTATCAATGTCAGCCTCGACAGCCTCGATCCCGATCGCTTTCGTCACATCACGCGCCACGGCGATCTGTCGCGCGTGATCGAGGGCATTGCCGTCGCCAAAAATGCGGGAATCGCGATCAAGATCAACATGGTCGCGCTCAAGGATCTCAATCAGGACGAAATTCCGGCGATGCTCGCCTGGTGTGTCGAGCAGGGCCACGACATCAGTCTGATCGAAACCATGCCGCTGGGAACGATCGACGAGGATCGCGCCGACCGGTTCGTGCCGCTGACCGCCGTGTTCGACGATCTGTCGCGGCGGTTCGACCTGATCCGCGACCCGCGATCGACCGGTGGCCCGGCACGCTATTGGCGCGTCGGCGCGAGTCCCACCCGGTTGGGGCTGATCTCCCCCCTCACCGCCAATTTCTGCGACGGCTGCAACCGCGTCCGGCTGACTACCGAGGGGCGACTCTATGCCTGTCTCGGCCATGACGATCAGGTGGATCTGAAGGCGGCATTGCGCACGGACGGGATGACCGGGCTCGATGCCGCGATCGACGAGGCGCTGGCGATCAAGCCCGCGCGCCACGATTTCCGCATCGCCGCCGGCGCCGCGCCCGCGGTCGGGCGGCATATGAGCGTGACCGGCGGATGAAACGCGCTTTGGTCGCGTCGCCGACCCCACCAGCCCAGGCCGCCGAGCGTGAGCTGCGCGATTCGTACGAATGGGTGCCGGTCGAACAGGCCGAACTCATCGTCGCGCTGGGCGGTGACGGCTTCATGCTCCAGACCCTGCACGCGATGCTCGATCGCCGCGGTGGCCCGGTGCCCGTATTCGGCATGAACCTGGGCACGGTCGGTTTCCTGATGAACGACTGGCGGCGCGACGGACTCGACGCGCGGCTCGAACGCACGCGCCCGTTCAAGGTCACGCCACTCCAGATGACGGCCCGGACGATCGCGGGCGAGACGTTCGTGCACCCGGCGATCAACGAAGTCTCGCTGCTGCGCGAAACGCGCCAGACCGCCAAATTGGAAGTCACCGTCAACGACCGCGTCGTGATCCCGGAACTGGCCTGCGACGGCATCCTGGCCGCGACGCCGGCGGGGTCGACCGCCTATAATCTGTCGGCCAACGGCCCCATCCTCCCGCTCGGCTCGGCGATGATCGCCCTGACACCGATCTCCGCCTTCCGTCCCCGCCGCTGGCGCGGCGCGATCCTCCCCGAAAAGGCGCGGATCACGCTCAAGGTGCTCGAAGCAGCGAAGCGGCCGGTATCGGCGGTCGCCGACCAGCATGAGGTGCGCGATGTCGCGCAGGTCGACATCGCGATCGACCGGGCGCGCGAGCTGACCCTGCTGTTCGACCCCGAACATGCGCTCGACGACCGCATCACGATGGAGCAGTTCGCCGCCTGAGGATTAACGGGAAATCAGGGGTTGCATCGTTAATGAGCGACGGTATAGACGCGCGCTCCGGTGACGTTCCCTGATAGCTCAGCGGTAGAGCTCTCGACTGTTAATCGAGCGGCCGTAGGTTCGAATCCTACTCAGGGAGCCACCGAAGCGCGCAAGCTACTGAAATTACGCGGTAAAAATTCAAAAGCCGCGCTGATCCCATAAAGTTTCCAGCGTTTAGCCCATCGCTCAATTCGGCCCCGGCATGTCGGGCAGATTGAAGAGATAGCGCGTCAATTCATCGGTAAGGATGAGCGTTGTGCGCCCCCGCTTCTTGAACCTAATCAAGCCTGCGGCCTGGGCTTCGTAGAAGGTCGATCGCCCTATCCCTGTCGCTTCGGACGCTTCCTCGAGCGTATAGGCCAGCGTCGGCTTTACGATCGCCGGTGGATTGAGCTCCTTCATCACAGCCCCCGCAGATAATCACAGGTCGAAACGAAGTGGCGGATGAGCACAAGCTCAACTGCCGACGGTTGGTCCCACAACCGCTTTTTCTTCGACATGGAGCAAGCTAACTCAGCAAGGAATGTCGCTTCGTCGGCGAACATGCTCGCTGTGGCGGACGCGTATGGCCGACCATCGCACATCTTCATTTCAGTGAAATTTTGGAACCCCCATGCAGCCACTCCCTCGGCGACCTTTGCGAGCAAGATCGGCTGGCCCTCGGGAGTCCGTGGATTAAAGCGTTGCCAGTAGGGTTCGCGCTTTACGCGAGTGCGCGCGGTCGAAATCTCATGCATAGATCGTCTCCTTATGCGTGCTTTTCGAGGTGGCGGCTTCAATCGCCCACACCCCAGAACTCAGAATGCACAACACAAAGAAACGCTCAATACTTATATTTTTCTTGATATGAGCGCGCGGTAACGGATATACGTTCTTAAACCGCCCATGATCGTATTTATTTAATACTTCACGTTCGACTATGGACGCCCGCGGATGATTTTATTTACTCGCGCCTTCCGTCTCAAGCGTCGCACTGGTCGTGAAGCCTCGCGCGCTGAAAGTGTGCGATACGGACTTAGCGAGGAACGTGCCGTCGACGTCGGCATCGAAGCCCTTGAGCTTCACGAGCGCCTCGGCGAACAAGCTGGTGTTGCCTGGCCCATCGATCGTCGCGGAAATCTGGCCGCGGGTTAGATCGCCCAATTTTGCTTTTCCTGCGGCTTCGGCTTCGGCCTGCGAGCCGTAGAGGTGGCGGTCGTGATAGACATCACCGCCAGTGCCGGCTCTTGCCCATTTTCGCTTCGCAGACGCCGGATCGCGATATTGGGTTGCCACGGTGCCAAAGTCGCCGCGGCTCTCCATCGTCGCCGACCAGGTCGACACTTGCTCCGGCACGATGATTTTTGCTGATTTCTCGTTCCCGTCGGGAACTCGCGCCGACCCCTTGGCCGCGAACAGCACCTTGCCGTCGGCCAGTTTGAAGGTGGCGCCGACGCGGCGCGCCAAGCGAGTCAGGAAGTTGACGTCGCTTTCGGTTTGCTGGTCGATGTGCTCGATGAAAATCGCGCCGATGGTGCCGTCAACGATCGCCGACAGCCCGTTATCGCCGGCGATCTCGCTGACGATGTCCTTGACCGTCTTTTCATGCCACGACTTCATCTTCGGCGAGCGGATTTTGCTGGTGAGGTCGGCGGCGCGAGCGGACAGCGTCAGGCGCCGCAGCGGGCCGTCCTTCGTCCACGTCGCCACCTTGTACGATCCCATATAGGTGGGCGTCGGATCGTAGCCGAGCCACACCTTGAGCGTGGCGCCGATCGGAGGTGCGCTAAAGCCCTCTCGATTATCGAAAGCCACCTCACATGTGTCGGTCTTGATGCCGGCCTCGTCGGTGACGGTCAGAGACTCAAGTACTTCTGACCATAGGTCGGTCACGTCTTTGCCGTTGAGCTCGATGCGGTAGGCGGGCTTATAGTGCGAGGCCATGGCCTTTCTCGGGCTCAGGCCGCGAGGATTCGCGCGACGACGGCGTCCTGCGGCTCATCGCCGCTAGCTGTGGCGGCGTCGCAATTCAGAATGCGTGCCACGACGGCATCGACTTCGAAGGTTTCCGGGTAGCTGTGCTCGGCCGCTGCGGCCTCCGTCGGCGCGACGTAATCGTCCTCGCCCACAATGCGGCGCACGGCAGCCTCGACCTGTTCTTGGCGCGAGAGTTCCCGTGGGCGCGAAGCGGTGCGGGGGATGAAAGACGCCACGCCAGCAACCAGCGCATCGATCTCAGCGGACGCCTTGCTGGGCGTCAAAGCTGACTCAACCGCGGCGTCGACTGCCGCCTTTAGGGCCGCATTGGGTACCTCCCGCGCCGGCGCCAAGGGAGTGGCCGACGCGGGAGGCCCAGCAGAGACGGCGACGACGGGATGCGTCTCTGCATGGATTTCGGAAACTTCGTTACGGAGGGCGCGCGCTTGGGCGTAAAGCGCTTCGGAAGCGGGACATCGGAGCAGTGAACACCGAGGGTCGAGGCGGCCGTTGGCCTGAGCGTCCGCCGTGGCGACGTCCAGCGCAGCTACTGCTTCGGACTCAAGCCGATCGGCCTCGGCGAGCATTACGGCGATGTTCATTGGCGCATGGCCCTTTCGATTGCGAGGCGGTCGTCGGGATCGAGGCTCGCGACTTGGGAGGAATTGAGTCCGGTCGCGGCTTCGATCGTCGAGGCGCCGGTCCGCACATTGACCTGACGTAGACGTCGCTCGCCGACGGATGACACGAGGAAGACGGGGCGGATCACTTGCCCGCCAGTGCGCGGACTTGCCGCGGCTGATGAGTGGCGGCGTATTCGGGCCAGGTGGCCGCGGCGAGCACCGCGGCGCCGAATGCTTCTTCCCTCGATCGGAAATACTTGCCGAGGCGGTCAAGTTTTTTCGCGAGCTCGGGTTCAAGCGTATCCAGCTTCGGCACCGGCACCAGCGTCCAGCCGACGGCACCAAGGGCTGCCTCGATGGACGTTAGTCCCGGCGTATTGTCAGTACGATATGCCTTGAAGGTCGACACGAGCACGCCGCTGCGATGCTCGAGTTCGGCGTAAGTCACCCGTTGGCGGTTCATCTCCGCAAAGAGAAACTTCGCGAATGGGTGCGCGTGCTTCGGGATCGTAATTTTCGAAGGCCGCTTCGAATTCTGCCAATCGAGTCGGTCGCGCGGTGGTGCGACTAGGGAGCGTTCCATAGCCACACAGTGGGGCTAAGGCAGCGCGAGCACCGGTCGCGTTTGGTGTCGGTCGGGTTGCTTCCGCGCCGGCCTATGGCTTTAGGCGCACTCCCACGCCACCAACTGACGACACCTCGCCCGCGCCGATGAGCAATGCGCCCTGCTCCTCGAGCGCGCGGCGAATAGCAGCCAGGTTGTTGGCGATTGGGACCGACCGGCCGGCCTCATAGTTCCTGACCGTCGATTCGCCGACGCCGGCCAACGCGGCGAGTTCGACTTGTTGTAAGCCGAGCAGGGATCGAGCGGCACGGCAGGTTTGAGGCGTCAGCATGCCCCTCAATAGTAACGCTGACCGTTAAATGCAACGATTGCCGTTTGACACGCCAATCGCGTTAACTATAACGGTCAGCGTTAGCCCATGAGCTAGCGGCCCGACTTCGGCGCGCCAACGCCAAGGCCGGGCCTCATCGCAACCCTGCACAAAAGGGCACGACTATGAAAAATGGTACCACACCCCTCGCCACGCGCGCCATCGCATCGGCCAAGTCTCTCTTGCGCACGCTCGAGCCCGATTACGACTTCGGCCCCTATGGCTGGGAACGCTTAGACGGCGAAGGCGAAGGCGAAGGCCGACATATTCAACTTGAGTGGCTCGGCCTCAAGATTTCAATCGCGGTCGGCCGGCGGCCCGCCAAGGGAGCGAGTATGCTAGTCAAGCACCTTGAAGCCGCGCGGCGGAGGAAATAGCGGGGGTGCCGCTCCGGCCGTAATTCCCCATCGCGGCCGGGGCGACTATGAGCTCTTAAAGTTAGCGATGATGCCCGTACGACTTTGGCGCATACGGGTCCTTGGTGCCCGCGCGCCCGGTGTACGGATTGACGTTGCCGCGCGCGCTCCAATTGTCAGTCCGGGTACGGTTCGGTGATGTCCGCATCGACGGCATCACGTAGGTGCCGCGCTTGGTCGTATAGCCGCGGACATGCACGCCTTTTGCCTCGGCTGCCGACGAGAAAGCCAGCAGCGCCAACACAGCGCAAGCCAATACCTTCATAATCCCCTCCCCTAGTAATCAGCGGATGATGCTTCCTGCCCTACACGGAGTCGAGGAGCATTTCGTCCGAAGTGGATTGATCGAGTGACGCTGCGCAACATGGTCTATTTATGGGCCAACCGATTTTATCGGAGGGTTATCCCCACTCGGGTTTTTCTTAAAATATTCAACATCGGCCTTGAGCAGTTCCACGCACTGCTTCAGGACTTCACTGCTGGCATCGATCTTCGAATTGGTTTGAGCGGCGTCGCTCATCAGCACGAAACAAAAATCGGACCGGTTTTCCAAACCCATAGCCTTATCGGTTATCGCTTGGACGGCATTTGCAATGGCCACAGTAGTTACAGGATCCGGACGCGTGTCGGATCCTATCATGCCGGTTGCGGATGCGGACCCCGTCGATGCCGCGAGAGTGAGTTGGCGATCGGTGATAGCCAGGCTGGCCTTGCGCCCTGCCAGGATGCCATCGGCATCAAGCTTCGCGGCCGTTGCGTCAGCTAGCGCTTTATTCGCAGCATCAAGCTTCGATTGTGCGTCGGTAACGGCATCACCGGTGGCCGCATCCCTGGCGTCCTGAGCCGCCTTCGCATTGCTTTTTGCTTTGTTCTCCGTCGCCTCCTTGGTGCTGTAATCGGACTGCGCTTCGGTGACCGCCTTGGCCTGATCTTCTTTGAGCGCGGTGAGTTTCGCCACTGCTTCCGCGTTACCAGCCGCAGCGCTGCCGCCAAGGACGATGGTAGGGGCCTTTGTCACGCCAGTGAGTTGTTCGATTGCCAAGATTGCTATCATCGTGGTCTGGAACCGGCGGTGGAGTAGCTCGAATGTCAGGGGCGTTATCGCGCCGTTCTGATAAGCCTCACACAGCCGATACATATGGTCCCGCATCAATTGGATTGATTGGGTGCGTAAGCCGATCGAGCCTGCCGCCTCCGCAATACTGAATGCGTCGCCGACACTGGTTCCCTGAGGCGTGCTAACGTCTAACTTGTTCGACGCGGCGAGCGCCGACAACGCATCTGGACTCGGCTCAGCACACAGCACGTCTCTTCGCGTAAAAATCGCGCGCTGCTTCGCATCGACGTAAGTGGCCGAATCGTTGTCTATTGCTCGAGTGCGTGTGAGGTGTGTCATCTCAGCGCAACCGCCAAGAAAAGGCAGCGCGATAACTGACAGAATCCGAACGTTTAAGCAGTGCATGAACGCCCCCCGGGTTCAATTCATCGCTCGAGCCTAAGGAAGGACTGCGCGCACGCAACGGAAACAGCGTCCAAAATGGGCGGATCAAGTAAACTGAGCAACTTGCAAGCAGATGTCGTCGACTGCACTCTCTCCTCTCCACTGGAGAGGATTCGCCGATGTACCGTTTTGCTTTTGCCCTAGCCGCTGTCGCCATGGTCGCGACGCCGTCGATCGCCGCTAACCGCTGTCGCGACACGCACGGGAAATTCATCAAGTGCCCGCCGCCCAAGGCTGCGCCGGCGAAGAAGTGCCGCGGTGCCGGCGGCAAGTTCGTGAAGTGCGGGACTCCTGGCGCCAAGCCGGCCTGAGTGGTCAGGCGCCCGGAGCCGGCGATGCCGCTCCGGGCGCTTTTCGCGTGACCCAACGCTCGTCGGTACGCGACATCTCAATCAGGTCGTCCGGAAAGCATCGCTCCTGAAAAGCGATTGCCTCATCAAAATCGCCATGTAACCAGCGCTCGTATTCCTCTGGCGCGAGAAGCGCGGGCATTCGGTCATGCACAGGTCGGATCGCTTCATTGCAATCGGTCATCACCATTGAATAGACCGGCCCCCATTCATCGCTCACCCGCCACAGACCCGCCGCAGCGAAGATCGGCTGGTCCTTCACGTTGAACCAGGTGCGGGTCTTGGCGCCCTTCGGTCCCTCGGATTCGGCGAACGCTGTCAACGGGATCAGGCAGCGCCATTGCGTTTTGGCCGCCAATCCTCGCCAGAAAGATTTCCGGATGTCAGCGATATTGTTGATCGGCTTTGGCCTCGCAGTCGGGGACATGCCCTTGAGGCGAAGGGGGAAACCCCAAGTCATGGATTGCATCACGCGCTCGCCGGCTTCCTCTCGGACGACCGCGCCCGGTGTGCCCGGATAGGCTTCCTCTGGAGCATTGGAGAACGTCGGCACTTTCACGCCGAAGTGCGCCGCGACTTCGGCCATGCTTTTGCGCATCGAGGTTAGGTTGCACATGCGGCCAGCGTATCACCGATCGACGAGAGCGCCAGAGTTGTCCGGAGGGCGCGGCAGATCGCGCTCTTGGCACCGACGACGCCCCTCGATAGGTTCAACCGTTAAAAGGGGGGTCACGTGACTTCTGAAAGCGAGCTGTCTGCCTTGGAAAGGCTGGCCGATCTCCGTTCACGCGGAATGCTGAGCGAAGAACAATATGAAACACAGAAAGCGAGAATTCTCGATCGCAAGCCTGGTGGCTCGCGTACCGCGATCTTCGTCGGGATCGGCCTACTTCTCGTCGCAATCGTGACGGCTGTCGCGATATTGTTGACGAGATCACCTTCGTCGGGTCTGACGACGCCCTCGTCGAATCCGCCTACACCGATGGCGGCGAGTGGAACGCCGACTGCGGCACCGTCTCCGACGCCATCGGCGACCCCCTCGGCAGACCCCGACACTCCCCGTGGCCGCGGCGTCACCAGCACCGCCGATCCGATCGCCCAGGACGCGTCGTCGACCGCCGGGATGACGCTAGACACGACCCTTTCGGTCGCTGGAAAGCAAGTGGTTCTTTTCAAGAAGGACGGCGATGGAGCGTTCGATACTTCCTATGTCCTGATGGTTGGCAAGCTTGCGCAGGTCTTGGAGGATGGCGCGATCTACTCGATCTCCAAAACAGGGTCGTACGTCGTCTTGCAATCCGACAGCGGCGGCACCGCCTGTCCCGCAGACTTTCAAATCGTCGATGTTGCTGGTGGGAGGATCACGAAGTCGTTCGGCACATGCTCGGACCTCATCCGCAGTCGCGAAACGGCGGATGGTTCTTTGATCTCGATCGTCCATAACTTCAACGTCGGGGGACCGGTGACCGCGAAATATTCACGCGGCACGCTCACTGTTTGGGGCGACACGCAATAGCCGTCTTACAGCAACGCCGCCTGTGAAAGCGCGGCAAAGTCTGGCACTTGCCCACTCCGCCACCGATCATCGGTGTGTGTGACCTCGATCCGACCCGCAGCCATCGGCGCCCGAAACTGAAACTCGATCACATCGCTGATCGAGCCATGTAGCCAGCGCTCGTACTCATCCTGGTCGAGCAAGGCCGGCATCCGATCGTTGTAAGGCATGACCGCGTCGCTTGCCGTCATCGTCATGCCAGCGAACACAGGCCCGACCTCTGGCAGGTTCCGACAAAAGCCAGCCCAGGCGACCAACGGTTTACCCTTCACTGAAAACCACGACCGGGTTTTACTTCCGGCCTCGCCGGCGGGCGCCGCGAAGTGAGTGAGCGGTATGAGGCACCGATAGCGGGGGTCGACTACGAGCGTGTCCCACATCGGGTTGGTTAGGTCTGCTACGAGTCCGATAATGTCGGGCCCGTCTCCGCGGATCGCTGCTTTGAGCGTGCGCCGCGGGAAACCCCATTGCGCCATTTTGAGCAATCGACGTCCACGATTTTCGATGACAATCGGACCTTCTAAGCCCTCCGTCATCTCGCTCGGCATGGAAATGATCGGCGCATCCTCGACGCCGAATTGCTCGGCGATCTGCTGCGATCCGACCTGGGCGACGAACAATCGGGCCACGTCTGCGCTCCTTTCTCGACTCGGCTTGATCGAGGTTTAGCACGAATCTGTTGCCGGGTGTTCCGTTTTTGTTCTAGCCTTCTTATCCGCCGCCGAGTCGGCGATTCGACATTCAAGGAGAACGGCCGTGCAGCATGACCCGCTGCTGCGCGCGATGGCGCGCGAGACATATGAAGCTTGCTACCCAACGGAGGATTGGGCGCCCGTCCGATTTGAGGAAGCGGAGCGGCTGGGCACAATCCACTATCGGCAGGCAGTCGAGGCCGCGCAGAGGTCGCGAGCGCTCGCCGCGGCGAAGGGGGAGCAGCTTCCGCTTTTTGAGGTGGCGTAATGCAGGTCATCTCCCACGACGAGCTCCGCATGCGCATCGCGATCAAGCTTCAGGTGCTCAAGCCGTACAAGAAGCGCGAGTTAGGCATCGTCAGTCCAGTAACGCTTGCCGAGGTCGTGAACTCGGTGATGGAAGTGCTCAATCGCACGATTGTCGTGCGGCCGGACTATCTCCCTGGTCAGCAACGGCCAGGGGTGTTCGGCGTGGACGAACCTTGGCCCGCCGGCTGCGAGCCGCGGGGCGGGGGCGGCTGATGTGGCGCACTACGGGCGCGATGGGAGTCCGCTGCCGACGAACCTGCTTGAGGCGGCCGCTTGGCACTTTGCAGTCGTCGCGACATGCCGACGATGTGCGGCCTGGGGCGTGTTCGATCCGCATGCCTTGTGGGCTCTCTTTGAACGCCACGGCTGGGACGTCGGAATGCAGAGCGTTTCGCGGCGGCTGCGTTGCAAGCGCTGCGGTGCCGGCGCGTTCGTGTCGTGGTCGAAGGATCGCGAGCCGACGGTGATTTTGCCTATGCCTAGCGAGCGGCAGTGGAGGCGGGCCTTGAGCCGGCTGCGGAGTTAAACAAGCTCGTGTCTGGCATTTCAGTCAGAGGTGTTGAGTTAACACCGCTATAGCAAGTACATACAGCGACACCGCGCTTACCATCAGAGCTGCAGCCACAGCGATTGCGGCAAACGATCCCATCGGGTACGCCTCGTCGACCCTGATCGTCGAAGCTCGACCGATATAGAACGCGCCCAGCGCAACGACCGCGACCGTCAGCAGGATTGCGATTGAAGCCGGGCCATTCATTATGACCCCGAACAAAAGGAGTGCCAGCGGCCCCGCTAGCGCAGCACAAACGTAGTATCTAATTCTGCTCGCAGTTCGGCGTCGCGACGCTCCCAAAAACGTGACGTTCTCAGCGTCTGAGGCTAGGCCTAACAGCATTCCGCTCTTGCTCCGCAGCCGCCCGTGGCCCCGTTCGTACGTCCAAAACTCTGTACGACGTTGAACCATCAACGAAATACCCCTCGCGCGAAGAGCCATATGGTGCGGCAACTGAAGAAACCAAGATTACCGAGGTCTGCCGCGTCCAGCAGCCATTGTCCCTTTATGGGGTAAGATGTTTCTCGGAAAAATACCAGCTGACCCGGTCCCCAAAGGAGCGCGTGCAGCTTGTCGATCAACCAAATCGAGAGGAGGATCGCCGCGAAACAAACAAAATCCTTGATCAAATCCAGCAGGCGCTCTCGGAGTTCAGCGCCGAACGACAGCCTTTGCTTCACCCTCGCCCCTCCATCCCTCTTCGGCATAGCGCCTGCTAGACAACGTGCGCCACTCCAATTAGAATCCGAATTGAACGATATTTTCAGCGCCGACGTGTTTGGAGCTCGGAGCGGCGCTTCTCGCGACGCGATCAGCCTACACTCTCGCCCTTTCCACAGGGCTGTGGGGGGGGCGTAGGATTAACCGTAACGGCCATCCGGCGCCGTTAAGAATCTGCAGGCGCTCAATTCGCCGCCTTCCCCTCCTGCTCCTTCACCTGCCGAAATACTACCTCCAGCGACCGAGCCGTTTCCGCAAACTCCCGGCCCAGCGCCCCACCCAGCCCATCCAGGTCAACAGGCCCGCCACCAACCATTCGCGCGGCAGCGAGCGACGATAAGCAGCGCATCGCCCCAATCACGGTTGGAACGAACACGTCGTCATCAACCGGTAGCGTGTGTCCGTCGGCGGACAGGCTAAAGAGCGCCCGGCCGAGCACCACTCGGACGTTCTCGGTGTAATCCTCGGTTTCTTCGGTGTTCATAGTCTGATCCCGTCTGCCGGCGCGTAATCAACGCGCGAAACCAGAATAGGCGCCCGAAGAATGACCTCAGAGAGGCAGCTACTCTTTCGGGCAGGGGAAAGCCTTGATCAAAGCCGATGACACGACCACGCTCGCGTCAGAACCGACCGTGTCTGCATTCTCGCGCATATATTTGACGGTTGCATCGATGATCTGAATCTGGGTCGCGCTCTTCGGCAAACAGATGACTGACTTGATTACTTTCATCGACTGCAGCTTGTTAAACGCATCCGAGACTCCGATGATGTAGCCGCCGCAGATGCCCTGCTCGACCCCATTCCTGCTTGCGCACTTGGCGTTCAATTCTCCGCCATTTAGGAACACCAGGTTTCCTATCGTCATCGCCAAACCGATCATATTCCCCCCTACGGCACAAAATTAATAGCAGCCCAGATTGAAGGCGTGCGTCGTGCCGCCCGCAGCGCTCAAAGCCAACGCGCAACGCCGCCATGCCAGGAACATGTACCCCGACGACTTTCGCTAAAGCTCCACGATCCGTCGCGGCACTTCGCGCTCGCGCCTGCGGGCGTGCGCGCCGCCTGCATCGGGCGATGCACCCGATGGCCACTACGCGCCGCATAATACTCTGACGAACCACCATAGCGGTGGCTGTAGCGATAGTGTTGGCGAGCGTCTGACGTTGCCGGTGCCGCGATGGCGACCAATGCAAAAGCGGCAAACAACAATCTCATGGCCCCCCCTCATTGCAGAGCTTAGCTCGCCGATGACCGCGTTTCGCTCATTCGCCTTTGATCGACCAGTGAATGCCTGGCAGGGAATAGCTGTACTGCTGCGCGTTGCCCTCCGCGTCCTTCTGAACCGTAAAGCGGCCGCGCCGCTGGGCGAGGCGGCATGTCGCGTCGTCGAGAGAAGCGTTGCCACTCGACGCCGTCACGCGGCAGCCAACTACCTTTCCTGCAGTATCAACGCTGAGCAACAGCGACACGCTCCCTTGTGCGCCGGCGCGCTTCGCGTCGGCCGGATAATCGTCATCGGTGAACCAGCTACCGGGATTGCCCTTTGGGCCTCCTTTGATCGGCACACCCGCGGGGCTAGGCTCACCTCCGGGCGTGGCAAACGGATCGTCTGCAATATCGGCGTATCTGCGCTTCTCCGCCTCTGCCGCCGCGATGTCGCCGCGAACCTTTGCGAGGCATCGCCGAGCCGCCTTGATCGCTTCCGAACTTCCCGCGAGTGATACTCGCGTAACAGTCGCCGTCCCCTTAGTAACTACCAAATATGTAGACGCGGCAAAGTCGTCGACGAAGCTGCCTACGAACTTGGCGCCAAATATCTTCTTTCCGTCCGCCAGGCTGCCGCCGCCAAGCGCAGCGCCTCGATATGAATTTCCGTTAACCCAGTAATCTAGGTCAACGCGATCCCCGTCTGCGATGGACCAGTTTCGATTCCCGAGAAGCAGCGCTGCACTGCCATCCAAATTCAAGTTCAGAGAAACGTCCGTTCCGCCTTTCAAATCGTATTCGGCGTATATTTCACAGCCATGCTCGTTGTACGAAAGTTCCCAGCCCGCGATCGACCGCGCTTGAGCAGCGAAAGGAATAGTCGAGAGAGCAATGGCGACTGCAGCTGAAAGCAAGGCGTGTTCGACGCTCATCGGGCGCCTGCCGATCCTGCGACAACTCTTCACTCAAAATTTCCGTGGTGTTGCCGCAGGATCATAGGCCTGGCACTGGCCGCTATAGTCGCCCGCCTTTCCCGATATGCTGATCGCCCCCGTGATGCGGTCAAGCCGCACCCGCGGCTTATTCATGAAGTTGACCTGCGCCGTGCCGCTGATTTCGGAATCGGTCATCTTGATCGACCCCAACTCGAACCAACCATCTTTCCCGCCTCGCACCACGGGTAGCATGGCGCGCGGCATCCTGATCCGACCCTGCCCGTCGGGGCCGATGTCGACATTCACTTGATCATCGAAAGGAGTGTCGCGCCGGCTGAGCACCTGGCCCCAAGCCGAATTCCCGTTGTTGTCGTATGCGGAACCGTAGGTTGTTGTCAGGCGGGCGGCCGTGCCGGTCCCAACGCAGATCAAATGGATCGATTGCAGACTCGAAACAGCTTGCACGGCAAACAACAGCGGTATGATCATGCGGAGCCCCCTCCTTGCGATGTCGATCAGTCCGCCAACGCTGCAACCGAGTCAACGAAACTAGTTCAATTCGGTTATTTATGCGGCCATTCGATCGCGAGCCCACCGGCGACCATGTACTCGCCGAGATCCATCCCGTTGACACTGCAGCGCGCCACTGTTCGGCCATAGCGATCGCGCGACGCCCCGCCGCGGGGCGAGGCTGACACAGGCGTACACTCTATGTCCTGCCGGCCGATCGCCTCGACCAGTGCGGCTTTCGCCTCGAACGGATCACCTGGGGCGCAGCTACGGCCACGCCGGCAATGCCCTGGCATCTCAGGAGCGTCGATCCTTGCAAGCCGGACGCGGGGGCCACGGCTGCACTGAAGCGTATCGCCGTCAATCACGTAGGGAGCGTGGCAGACGAAATTGGCTGGCAAAATTGGCATTTGCGCGCCCTACGGCGCCGCCAGTCCTTTGTCATCGGCTCGTGCCCGCGGTCGAGCAATTCAACCAAAATGGACAAATCATAGGCTTGACGAGTGCTCGCCGCCGGATCGACGGTGCCCGCGGGGGTAGCAATGTCTCGAGGTCGCCAGGCGCCGCCTGATACTGGATGGGTGATTGCGGGCGCAATGCTGGCAATCGGCTTTGCGTTGGGCCGCTGCAGCGTCACGGCGCCACAGCCGTCCGCACCCGCCGCCCTGGCCGGTATTGCACCGGGACCTACGTCAAGCGCGGCCGCGCCGGCGTTCTATGCCAACTGCAGCGAAGCGCGCGCGGCCGGCGCAGCTCCTATTTATGCGGGTCAGCCCGGCTATCGCGGGGGCCTCGATCGCGACGACGATGGGATTGCATGTGAATAGGTGCTTGGGCCCCTCGGGGCGGCAGCCTGAGGTCAACCTGTCCGCCGGCTCCACGGGAAATAGGGATCTGCAGCGATGACACATGCCAAACGATCGACGTTCGCGGTTGCGCTCATTTCGCTCTTTACGCCCTATGGTGCAGTGGCGCAGCGGGCAAAGCTCGACGTCCCAGTGATCATCAAGGCTAGCGACCTTGACCCTTGCAGCAATGGTGTCGTCGTTGGCCTTGATCCGCGTGGCGACGGTTTTCTGGCCGTCAAATCGGGACCCGGCTTGCGCCATCGCCGGGTCGACAAGCTGTTCAATGGCGAAAAAGTCTACGTCTGCGGCCGCCGCGGCGATTGGCTAGCGATCGTGTACTCGCGTCGTAATTCCGGGTGTGGTGTGACCAGTCCGTGGGTGCGAACTTTGCCATACACAGGGCCATGTGCCGTGGGTTGGGCGCATCGCCGGTGGATCGAAATTTGGGCGGGCTAACGAACGATCTTGGGGGCTAAATGAAAATACTTGGCTTCTGGTTGCTGATAGTCGGCGCGGCGATCGCAGCCGGTTCATTGCTTATGCCGACCACGGCCCCCGTCGAGGTGCCGTCCGGCACGCTATACGGGCTGCCAACGAGATCGGACGTATACAATCTAGGCCTGTTAAGAGACCAGTCCTTCGTTTTCATCGCCGGATGCGCGCTAACTGTGTTAGGCGGCATCCTTGCGGCGATTGGTCACCTCGGGGAGCAACTATTACGGCCTGCGGAGAAGACCGACACGCCAGCACAGCTTGCGCACCCTTCGCCCACATCCGCCACGCCTAGCGACGCACCCACTTCGGTGGATAGCGCCACCGACGAGCCCAATAGCGAAATCGGATGGATTATTGGCGTGGGCGCGGTCGCTCTGCTGATCGCTTTCTTCGCAATCGTTTTCGGACAATTGTCCAGCAACTCGAGTGCGCCGGCGGCGAACATTACCGACATGAATGTCACCGACGAAATCGTCGATAACATGACGCCGACTGATGCCGGCGCGCTGGCCACCCCAATTGCGACTCCCTCCCCGAAAGCCACCGAAGCACTAGAGGTCACGCCAACCGAAGATGACAGCGAGATCGGGCGAGACAATTGGGAGGGCGATTGAGGAAGCTAGCCTCTCGGCCTTTTCCCCCAAAGCCGCAGCGCGAAATGAACAGCGCCGCCAACGGCGCTAAGCGCGACCATCCAGAAGCCGAGCTCGGACAGAAATACGCCGACGTTCATGCGTGATACCTCGGTTGGCGGCGGTCAGTGAAGCCTGCCTTGATCGCGCCGGCCTTTCAACTTCAACCGCCGATCACAGAGTCTCGCCGGCGTCGGACATCATATCGCGCCAGTAGAGGAAGGCGTCGTCCAGTTCGGCCGCCGAGAGCATTTTTGTATAGATCGCGATGCCTGCAATGGTCGCACCGGGCGTAGTCGAGGTGTAGAGATGGGTGCGAAGCTTCCGCGTCGTGTTGCCCATCGGGTTCGCGGTGCGGGCCGCTGCAAAAGCGGATGCGACACGCGCGGCGCCTGAGCGCTGGATAAAGCCTTGGGCCGTCGTCGTACTGAACTCGGAGACGCCCATCGTCCAGGTCGTGCTGCCGTTGGTGAAACCGGAAGCGGTCGACACGTTGACCACGGCAGCGGCGCTGTCGCGCCCGAACGTTTGAACTTCGGCTCCGCCGGGAACGAGCATACCTAGATTGCCCCCGTTGACGTCATCCATAAGGATGCCTTGGCTAACGGCCGACTTGTATACGGCGAGCAGCGTGATTGCCGACCCGAGGTTGAAGATGTCACGGGCAAAGCCAGGCACCTCGAAGAACCGGGTGAACGCGCGCATCGATTGGGCTGAGGTATTGACGCCGCCGGCCAGGTTATAGGTTCCGGCGCCACCGGTGCCGGTGCCCAGCGAGGAGATGACGCCGAGACTTCCGCCGGCGCCTGTTGCAAGCTCGATCGTCTGACCGACTGCCAAGGGATCGCCCGACACCGCGCCGGTGACCGTCAATAGATTGCCGCCAGTGATCGCGCCGCTGAAATTGGTCGCCATGGGCCCGCCGACCAAGCCTATCGCCGCGGGCGCACCGATCAGGCGGCCATCATTCGCGCCAGTGAAAAGGTTCACGGTCGGCGTGTCGTTAAGGGCCGTGCCGAACATATAGGCGGCATAGCCAGCCCCAAAGGTAGGACATGACCTGGTGCGCCCGTAGCCGAAGCCAGACGCGTCGACACCGGCAAAGGGAATAGCAACTCTCATGACAAGGGCACCTCACAGATAGGCAGCCAGCGATACATCGGCAGGCGCAGGGCGTTCGGATCGAAGATCAGCGTGGAATCGGCTCGGGTCTCGGCGATGTTCGTCCAGCCCTTGGTGTTGTTGCCGGTATAGCCGCAGCGGAATTTCCATGTGTTCGTCGGTGCGGCCGGCGCGTTCCAGACGATGCGGTCGCGCGCGACAATGCGGGGTGAGGTGAGCGCCTGCGGCGCGCCGGTAGCGTCAACCGCGGTGACGCCCCAATTCGCGAGGACGGTTGTATCCGCGACGGTCAGAGGGCCGGCGATCGTGTGCCCCGGCCGGATCGGAAAGACCGCCTCAATAGTGGCGCCGACCGCGTGGAAGGTCGGCACCATGGGGGCAATCCGCAGGCCGTCGAACATCAGACGCTTGAGGTGCCAGCCGAAATAGGCACCCATCTGCTTGCTGCCGGCGCCTGTCATGTGAACGTCGTTGACACCGTTCTGTACGGCGTACTGGACGCAGGCGAGAATGAACTCCTGGTGATCAAGCGCAAGCTGCAATTGATCGAGGGCAACGTGCGGGATCGGCGCGTTAAAGGCCGGGTTGGTGTGGGTCGCCGTCTGGCCGAGCAGCAGGGGAAGCCGGAAATTGCCGCCGACGATCTGCCGCGCCTTCGCCTGTCGCTGGGCCTGGACGGTCAACGCTCGGTTGTAGAAAACCTTCTCGTTGCCCGTTGGATAGTTTGAGGCGTCGGCGGCATTGTCGTTCGTGCCGATAACGAGCATCTGCGCCGCCGGCCGGTAGGATTTGCCCTGGGCGGCGTAGAGCGCTTGAGCCTGCCCCATGCTGGCATAAACACGCTGCGCAGTCAGGCCGGTGAGGGTTTCATCCTCGGTCGAGATCGGTGAGCCGTTGCGGCCGTCATCGGCCAAGAGGAAGCGCATGCCGGCCCCGGTGAAGTCGATCCCGTCCTCGTCCTTGAGGAGTTGGACGATCATCTGCGCGCAGCCGGTGAGCGGCGTTTCGCCGTGGCTCGTCCAGTCGTCGGCATCAGACCCGTAGGTCGCTTCAAACGCGGGCGTCAGCGCAGCGCGGTTTGCGAGCAGATCGGGGTCAGAGGCGCTCGAAATGTCCGCGATGTCATCGGGCACGATGCTGGCTTTCGTCAGCCCGGCGTTGCCGAACATATCGGAGGTGGTGCTCATCCCGATCGACACGACGGTAGAGCCGTGCCCAAGAGACAGAGACTCGCCCGACATATGGAGGCCGATGCGTTCGGCGATGTTCCGCATGTCGGCGACAGTCGGATCGGCAGGGCCTCGAAGGGCGGCCACGATGCGATTCGACATAGCTTCGATCTTTTTGTGCTGCAGATCGTCCCTGGTAACGCGGAAAAAATGATATCCGTCGGGATCGGTCAGACCCCACGAAGCGGGTCCCGGCACGCCGATCAGGGGCATCTTGGCAACATATGCTTCCAGAGCGGCCAAGCGTGATTTGATCAGGTCGATCGCGGCATGTTTGATGTCGGTGAGCGTGATATTGAGCCAGCGATATCCCGCCGAGTCCGTCAGCGCAAAGCCGGTCGGGCCTTTTGCCAGCCAACCGATCGAGGCGGCGCTCGCAGCCGCGGCAGCGGCAGATGCGGCTGCGCTGCTCGCGGCGGTTTGTGCCGCCGTAACCAGCGTATTGAGCCCCGACTGCACCCCCGCAATAGCTGTCGCGACGATCGACGAGATCGCGGCGTTGAGCCAGCCGAGGATGTTGACGCGCTTGGCATTGCCGGTGCCGTCAACGACAATGGCATTTTCGGTACCGTCAGGGCTCGTGACGAGGGGGAGAAGCGCGACCTTCATGCGAGTTCGAGCCAGGGCGTGCCATCATCGAGCGTCAGCACCTCACCGTTTTCGTCCTCGAGGTAATCGGGTGCCGCGGAGCCGGACGGCGGCGCATCCTCATCGGATGGATGGGTCGCGTGTTGCGTTGAGTCGGGGTTCGTCGCCATGACGAAAAGTTGCCCCGGGCGACGAAAAACTCCCGGACGCGTTCAATGGCGGTCGCTGCAAAACTTGCTATCTGCCCGGATGATCGGCCGCCGATCGAAACAAGTCCAAATTTTTGTTTTATTTCAATTTTTTGGGCTCTCGGCCTGTGCGCAACATTCTTACAGAAACAAGTTTGAAAATTTCATTTGATCTAGAATTCCTCTGCGCTTCGCGCGATACCCGCACCGGGCGGCGGCCCGGGAGGACCCACACCGTTCTAAGTCGTTGAAAAGGAAGGACTAAATGGCAGCGCAGTCTCATGGCTGCGATGCATGGTGTTGGGTATGGTGGGTGGATGGGTGTCCATGCACACCGACGGCGCAGCCTTGCCGATCTGGCCAGCTATCGCCGACCATCGCCACCTAGTTCCGCTCGGCCCACTTCAATAGCAGGCGTTCATACACCATGGGGAACTCGCGGTTCACGACCCGCTCGACGATCGCCATGGCGTCAAGCTCGGGCTTGATGTGCACCTGTCGTCGCATGCGCCCTAGGATGACTAGTGGTGTGCGAGCCTTTCCGAGCCGGCGGTAGAGCACGCCCGCACGCCAGAACGGCTTAGTCTTGGTACGCATCATGTCGCGCAGCCTGGCGCGAATCTTGGTGTGGGTGGGCTGCGCTCTAGTGAGACATTGAGATCGATCGACATGGACGCAGGAAGCGCGACCAGTCGGAATGTCAGGGGTGGCTGGGTGTCGGGACCGGTTTCTTACCTCGCGTTGACCCGCCTTTGGTTTGATCCATAACGGATACAGAAGATCGCGCCGTCTGCGCAGGAATCTCCTATGTTACTGCGCCGTCTGGAGGCCCGAATGCCCAAACTTACGTCACAAGAGCAGATGCTCTACGCGACAATGCGAATATCCACTTTTCAGAAAGAAACGCCGTTGAGCGTAGGGACGGGTTTTTTTTGGGGAATTGAGCGAGGCGGTAAGCACGCAGTGGTCCTGGTGACCAACAATCACGTTATCGATGGCGCGGACACGCTATCGCTTGATTGTCACATTGCCGACAACAAATCCCCACAAAATCCGACCGGGGCAACCGCCATCGTACGACTTGAACTGTCGGAGGGCGGCATTTTTCGGCACCCCGATCCGACTGTGGATCTTTGTATGCTCGATTTCTCCTCGATCCTCGACATCGCACGCGCACAAGGTACGGAAATCTTTCTCAAGAGCATGAGCAGAGACTTGATTCCCTCCGACTGGGACGCGTTTGACGCCGTCGAAGAAGTGTTCATGGCCGGCTGCCCGCAAGGAATTTACGATGAATTTAACAAATTCCCTCTCGTGCGTAAGGGTATAACAGCGACGGCAATGTACCGTCCCTATAATGGTGCGAACGAATTCATGGTAGATATGGCCTGTTTCCCAGGCTCTTCTGGATCGCCTGTCTTTGTCAACCAAAATGGATATACCAATAAGCGATCATCGACGTACGAGATGTCCAGCCGTTTCCACCTTGTTGGTATCTTGCACGCCGGTCCAACATTTTCGAACTCCGGTGAGGTCGTGCTTGGGCGACAGCCGTCAGTGCAGATCGCGACGATGATGCACTTGGGTCAGGTCATACGAGCCGACGCCCTTCTTGAAATTGAGGACTTGGTCATTTCCCACATGGAAGGTGCTGCAGGGCGCGGCAGCGGCCGCTCGGGAGAGACTGCCCAGATATGATTGGAGTGAAATGCCAAGGCTGAGTTCCGGCAACATTTGCCCGAGCGGCAACCGAATCTAGGAGAGGGCGCACTCCCGATGGGGTGCGCCCCTTATACGTAGTATAAGGGGGGCGCGTTGGCGCGGTGCAGCGCAATGAAATCAAGCTCTTAGCGAGCGGTTGGCGCGGTCGGCGCAAGGCGTGGGCGCATTGGGTCGGCGCAACGATTTCAATGAGTTAGCGCAACAGATGCAATCCAGGGCCTGCCGCTGAGTTTGGGCGCCCCTCCCACACAAGTCGAGTAGTTGCGCGGCCGCGTCCGGGTGATAGGTTGCGCGGATGACGGACGGCGCGCCGTGGAAGCACCACTACATTCCCGTGTTTTATTCGAGGCAATGGGCCGGCGCGGACGGGCTGCTCGTGCGCTTCGACCGTCCGCATAAGGAGGTGGTCGATCGGCGCGTTTCGCCCGCCCGCGTTGGCTGGAAGGAAAATCTCTATCGAATGCGCGGCCGAGACGGCGCTAATGATCAAGTACTCGAACAAGCGTATTTCAGCCGCGTCGATGACGTTGCCGCCAGAATCCTGGCGAAGATGCTCGCAAACCCACCGGCTCGGCTCCAACAGATCGAAGTGAACGATTGGGGGCACTTCCTGCTTTCACTTCTCCATCGTACGCCCACGTTTATGCAAGAGACGAAGAAGTACGGCATTGAGATGTGGCGGCAGGTTCTCGACGACGCTGCCGAGGGGCGCTCCGTTCTTCCCGCCAGTTGGGAGCCGTCCAAGATAAAGGATTATCGCGCGGCAGCCACCGACGCCGACGGGGAAGCCTCTGTTATGCGCGCCCTTCCGATGCTGATCGCTAACACAAGGATGATCGCGCACCTACAGGGGCTGCATTGGGCATATTATGACGCACCGCTTTCCGGTCCGGACCTCCTTCTGTCGGATAATCCCGTGCTCATGACGAACGGGATAGATGTCCCCGGCGGGCACTTGGCGATGCCATTGTCGCCGCGCCGCTTCATCGTCCTAGCTCGTGAGCGGGAAACAATCGAAGTGCTGAATCGAGCATCACCTCGCCAACTGGTCAAAGGTGTGAACCGCCACACAGTGCGCAGCGCCAATGAATTTGTCGTGGCAGCGGATCTCGCGCAGGCGCCTTTCGTGAGAAAACATTTCGGCGCGGAGCCGGCACAATCGCTGGTCGGTCGTTCTCGCAGCCGCAATCAGCCGGCGCCTTTGGATGAATAATCGACCGGCATGGGCGCCCCGCGGTCAGTAGACGGAGTTGCTCGAGTTCGGCGCTTCGCGGCCTTGGACACGGCGGATTCCTCGTCGCATGTGGCGGTTGGGACCCGGCCAAAGGTCTGCGTCAAATTCGATTTCCCCCGCGCTAGCTAGCCGAAGCATCGCGCGCTCGAACGCCGCTTTATTATGGCCCTTTCCTTCCGGCATTAAAGCGAAGGTCTTAGGAGCGTAGTTGGTCCCGGGAGTGTGAGACGCGGTCCTCTTTTGACGTGTCGCGGCATCGAGACACGAGAGAAAAGCCCTATCCTCGGCACCGGCGACGAGCGCGGCCGTAACCTGCGCCAGTTCGCCTGAGGCCAGGTCGCCGTTTTGCACAAATGCCCATCGGTGCCAACGAAACTCCACTGTTGCCCCGACCTTGGCGTAATTGGATTTATCGCGCGACAAGACCCGAGCGTCGGGGTCAATGACCCGGCCACTCGCCTCTTTCGGACGGTCAAGAAATATACGGCTGCGGACCTGATTTTCCCAAGCGACGTTGCCCGAATAGCTGTCGCCAGCCTTATTGGGATGCGCGACCAACAGAACTGCGGCACCAGCGCGCTTCGCCAACCCATTGAGTAAGCCGATAAATGCGGCAACGTGAGCCTTCACAATTTCGTTTCCGCCGAAGAGGTGCGCGACGTTGTCGAGCACGATGAGGCTCGGCGCGATCGCGTCGACTGTCGTTCGCAATTTGGCCATGAGCGGTTGAACCGCCATGGTGTTGTCGGCCGCAAAGGCGGCAAGCATATTATCGCCGCCGTTGGTGAGCGAAACCAGGTGTAGTCTGGTGAGCTCCGCAAGGTCGACATTCATCGCGGCGCAGATTGCTGACTGACGGCGGTGAAGCTCATCCATGTCATCTTCGCAGGTCAGGTAGAGCGCCGACCCACTCGCTACCGCCAATCCCATGAATGGCACGCCGAGTGACACCGCAGTGGCCAATTGTTGCCCCATTAGCGATTTGCCGACGCCTCCCGCGCCGGTGAACAGCGTCGTGGTGTTGGCCGGTATCCATTCGTCAAGCAGCCACTCCCGCACGGGGATCGGCTTACCTGCCCAGGTGGCTGGATCGACGGTTGAAAGTGACTGCGGGCGAAAGTCCGCTTCTCCACGACGTAACCATGCCGGATCGGCGATGCCCGCCTTTGCCCGACGATCCGCCGAACTTAGAGCGAGCGCCGCATAATGCTCGGCAAGTTCGACAGCGCCGGGCGGGAGGCCCTCGCCGTGCTTCTCGAGCCCAGCTAGCACATCGGCGGCGATTTCCGCTGGCGAACAGCTGGGAAACGCTAGGGCGTGCCGCGTTGCATGATTCTTGATCGTCAGTTCTTGAAGCATCAGTAGCTCGCGACGGCGACGCGAGCGGCGGCCGCGGAAATGAGACATGCCACGTGGTCTGCTCGCACTTGTGCGGAGGCTACGCATGGACGGGACTTCGGAATGGCAAATGAACGCAGTTCGTCGTCGCAGCCGGCCGCGCGCGCACTGGTAGCGCGACGTATCGGATAAAGTGGTGAGGCCTCGGGGAGCCGTGGCATGTCCGCCTCGGCCAAGGCCTGCCGTACAGCGTCGACGATGTCTTGATCATCGTAAACGGATGGGCTGGCGTGCCAGGCCGTCGCATAAAGCGAACGATAGGCGTCGCCACCGGAAGCTGCGACCGCCTCCCTAGCGAAACGGAGGGTTGCCGCCTTCGCGCCAGAGTAAAAGGCAGATATTGCGCGATCGCGTGAAAGCATCCATGCGCGCCGCCGAGATGGCCGATCGACGGGTAAAACGCCGTCGGCCCATACGGCGTCAGCAATCAGGTCCTCGGCATCGGCAGCGTCAAGGCCGGCGTCACCGAGACGATAACTATAATTGCAAATGCGGTGCAGACGCCCCGGAGCGCTATTAAACGCGGCTGCACGTGAAGCGGATAGCGCGTTATTCACTACGCCACCTCTGGTGATTTGGTCGTCATCGGAAGTCCTTGGTGAGTGGAAGCGGCGTTGGCGCGCCGTAAGAAATTGAGCGGCCCGGCTGAGAGTGATGACTCGGCCGGGCCGTTTCGATTCAATCGAGCTTGAGTGGGCGCGACTCAGCGTCAACGAGCTCAAAGGCGTTGACGTATCTCCGCGGGAGCCGCGCCGGTTCTGTGCGCTCCGCCGATTGCTCGACCTTCACGACCTTTCGCACAAACCCCTTCTCCGATGGCTCGAGCTCCCCATTTTTGCCGTTCCTGTAGGTATGCGGTCGGTTGCCGGCGCCATCTTCCCAGCGGATTTCGTCGCGATATTGTGCTGGATGGTGCTTGGCAGGGATCGTCCGGACAAGTTGTTCGGCGTCCATGATAAACGGGCGCGAGCCGCGAACGGCGTTTAGCTTGTCGGTCGCTTTCCGGCCTTCCTCGACCTTCAGGATTGCCGCGTGGAGTTCCGCTGCCATCCGGGGGATTTTCTCGACGACGGGAACAAGGGCATCGCGTTGCTTGATGCCTGCGGCGTGGTCTGCGTCCGCTGCACGTTCCGCAGCTTCGGCCCTTGCTTCTTCGGCCCGCTTCTCAGCAAACGCGAGAGCTTCTTGAGCAGCTGTGATACGATCGTCGAGGTCACGTTGGTCACGGCGCCACGCGTAAAGGGCATCGGCATCATCCGACTGCGGCTTTGCCGACTCGTGATCAGACGACGCGCGTTGCGCGCGCTGCAAGGCGGCACGGTTGCGCGCGACGGCGTCGATCGCCTTTTCGGCATAGCTCTTTACGCCGATCATCGTGCGGCCTCCGCGATGCTGCGCGCCGCCGTCACGGCGGCGGGGCCGTAAATGGTTGTGCGGCCACGACGCTCAGGGCTCGGAAGAAGGCCGGCGCGTGTCCAGCGCCAGAGGGTTGTGCGACCTACGCCGAGGTCGCGGGCGAGGGCTTCAGCTTGCATTGGTTCGCTCCGTTCTGAGTTGATGGGCAAACCATGGAGTGGTGAAACGAATTGGAGGGGACGTGTTTGATGTCTGTTACTCGACCAACACACCTCACACGCCGCCGAAAAGCGCAACTTGCCCCGGCACCTCTATCGATCGGCGGCGTGGCGCCGCGGACGCCGGTCTGGCTGCCGCCTCCACCGGCGGCAGGTCCGCCGGCTCGGAAGCGCCGGCCAGATACGCCCCCCACTCTTCCATGAGCGCGCGGCGCTTCGCCAATGCGTCGCCGCGCCGATAGGCGCGCTCGACAGAGTCACCGACCGCGTGCGCTAGCGCCATCTCCGCGATCTCTCGCGGAAACGTGGTCTTATCGCCTGCCCAGTCCCGGAAGGACGACCTGAAACCATGGACCGTCTCTTCGCGCCCCAAGCGTCGCATGAGCATATCAAATGCCATGACCGATAAGGGGGCGCCTGGCTTCTTGCCCGCGAAAACGAACTCATCGGGCGCACCGACCCCGAATTGTTTCAGGAGCTCTATAGCGCGCGGCGAGAGGGGCACGCGATGAGCTTTACCCGCCTTCATTCTTTCGGCCGGGATAGTCCAAAGCGCAGCGGCGAGATCGAACTCGGACCAGGTCGCGAGCCGAACCTCACCAGACCGGGAGGCACAGAGGATCAAGAACTCCAGCGCGCGTGCGCTGGTAGCGCCCCGCTCGCGCAGGCCGGCCACGAACGTCGACACATCGTCGTAGGGCATAGCGGCGTGGTGCCCCCCGGAGGGGCGCTTTGGGAGCATGTGCTCCAAATTCCCCTTGAGCGCGGCCGGATTTTCGCTGCCTTGTCGCCACCCGCGCGCACGCGCCAAGTCGAGCACGTTCTCGATGTAGGTTCGAACGCCGCGGGCCGCTTCTGGCTTTTCAAGCCAGATGGGCTTCAACACGGCGAGCACGTTCTCAACTTGCACTGTGTCGACCCGATACCCGCGAATGGGCTCGGCATATCCCCCCTGCCCCACACAGCGCTTCCAACGCGCTACCGATTTGTCTGACTTCGTCTCCGCGCTGCGCAACTCGATAAACTCGTCTGCGACGGTGCCGAACGTTGGGATGGCACGCTCCGCGTTGCGCGCCGCGATCGGGTCAACCCCGTCAGCGACCATCGCGCGGCAAGCCGCGGCTTTCTCGCGCGCCTTTGCGAGGCTCACTGAGTCAGTGCCGCCGAGGCCCATCTCACGGCGCCGCTGATGCCAGAAGAATATAAACGCCCAGGATCGCGAGCCGCCCTGAGCGACCCGAAGGTATAGGCCGCCACCGTCGCTATACACGCCAGGTTTGAGAGCGGATTTCGCCGTCTGTGCCGTCAACCGATATAGAGAATGCATGCCCAAGGACCCCGATTAATGGCCCTAGGTTCAATACGATTTTCCATAAGTCAAACGCCCGCTGCACTCCGACAAACTCGGACGACTGCGGATTTCTGCGGATGTTAATGTTTGTTAAGGCGCTGTTTCTAAGCCGTTTTTCTTCGGGTATCGTCGCGAATCGCCTTATTCGATTCGCCCCGTTCGAATCCTACTCAGGGAGCCATTTCCGCGATTTGGGCGCTCTCGCGCCTGAATCCTCCCTCGCGAGCGCCTCGCTGGGCAAGCTTTCTACTATTATATTGAATGGCTTACGGTAGGTTGCTGAAACCGGTTCGTCAGCATAAGTGCAGTTCGAAAGTAGAAGGGTAAGGATCCGTTTGCAGGCTTCCCGGTCAGCCTTCTGGAACATCCGCCCGGCGTCTTTGGCGACGCCGATCAGTCGAATCCCTTCGTCCAGATGACCGTGATCGGCGTCCATGCGCAGTTCGAGCTCCCGAACGATCTTTTGCTCATCCTGCTTGTAGTCGGCGATCAGCCGGCCGAAAATATCGGTGTCGATTCGCCATGGATATTGTCGATATAGGTCTGCTTCATACGGTTGCGGATGCCGTCCTGCTCGCCGTCAAACCGATCGGCGTCACAAATCGGCGCGGCCCGACTCAAACAGCAATCGCGCGAGGTCGCCGACGCCGTCGACCACCAAATGCGCGCGCTGCGCCTCGGGCGCCGCGGCCCATTCGGCCGCGTTGGTCGTGCCGGTCGTGACGCCGATGCCGATGGCGCCGCCGGCGCGCGCCATGACGGTTTCCACCTTGGGGTCGTCGCCGACCACCGCCACCCGATCGACCGGCACGCCAAGCCTGGCGGCGACGAAGCGCAAGGCGGCCTGCGACGGCTTGCCCGTCACCTCAGGTTCGACGCCAGTCACGCGCGCAACCGCGCCGCCGATCGCGCAACTATAGCCGAACGCGCGGCCCGATTTGCTGGCGAAGAAGGGAACATCGGACGCGCTGTAGAGCGCGGCGCCGTCGAGCACCGCGGCGGCGGCGGCGTGGATATGGTCCATCGTGCAATGCGGGTGCCAAGCAATATAGACCGCATCGGCCTTTGTATCGCCGGGCGCGCAGGTGGCGATGCCTTCGGCCTCGAGGGCGGCCACGACGCCGTCCGTGCCCAGCACCATGACCCGCTTCAGCCCGCGCGCATTGAATAGGCCGGCGGCGACACTGTTTGGCGTGAACAGCCGGTCATCGGCGATCGGCAGCCCGAGCGCGCGTAATCGCGGCGCCTGTTCGGCCGCGGGATAGGCGCTGCCATTGGTCAGCGCGACGAACGGCATGTCACGCCGGTCGAGCTCGGCGAGTAGGTCGACCGCGCCCGGTAGCACCTGATAGCCGCCCAGTGCGCGGTCGCTCAGGATCAATGTGCCGTCGAGGTCGAACATCACGCCGGCGGGCGCGGGTAACGCCTCAGTCATCGGCCGCCTCAAGTTCGAGCCGGAAGCCGGGCCGCTCGACCGTGACTCGCGTCAGGTCGGCCCGCGCTAGCAATTGTTCGACCAGTGCCATCACCGGCCGCACCGCCGGGTCATAGTCGCGCGGCGCGGGACCCGCGGCCTGCATCGCATCGACCATCGCCGCGGGCATCGTCGCGCGGAGCAGGAATTCCTCGTCGGACACATGTGCGCCAAGCTTGCGACGAAGGTCCGGCAGCGGCGCCATGACCGGCTCCGCTTCCAGTTCTCGTGCGCGTGGCGAGGACAGGATGCGGTCCATCACTTGCGGATCGATCGGGCGATTGGGGCGTCCGAACCGGCCAAGCGCGTAGCGGATCACTTCGTCGGGAATGGTCGCATAGCGTTCGGCGCCGGTGACGTTCATCACCGCCTGGGTCTGCAGCATCTGCGCGAACGGCGTCATCACGATCGGCCAACCGAGCTCTTCGCGGACCCGGCCAAGCTCCGCGACCACTGCGCCTTCGAGATGCGGCACTCGATGATCGGCAAGGTGTCGGCGCATCGTGCCGACCATCCCGCCGGGCAATTGGTGGCGGACATAGCCGGCATCATAGGCCATCGGCGCGCCGGTTGGCAGCCCGTCGGCCGCGGCGAGCTCAGCGAAATAGCGCGCGACCTCGGCCACCGCCTCGTCGTCGATCGCGACGTCGTGCCCCGCTTCGCGCAAATTGCGAATAGTGCGTTCGATCGGCGGGTTGGACGTCCCGTCCGCCGCGCCGCCGCTCGCGCATTGCAGTGCCGATACGCCGAGCCCGGCGCTGTCGACATAGGTGCGGTCGGCTAGCCCGATCGTGCAATGCGCGTGGAGTTCGAGCGGCTTGCCGGCGATCCCCGCCATGATCGCGGGAATCAGGGTACGCGCACGCTCGGTGGTGAGCAGGCCGCCAGGATCCTTGATGTAGAGCGCATCGATGTCGGGGCTCGCCGCCATCGTGCTCGCCGCCTCGGCATAATGCGCGTCATCGTGGATCGGGCTCAGGGTGAAGACCAACGCCCCGATCACCTGTTCGCCGCCGCCTTGTTTCACCAGCCGCGCTGCGTCGACATTGGCGGCGGCATCGTTCATCGGGTCGGCGAGCGCGAAGCGGCGCATGCCGTTACGCGCCAGCGTGGCGAAGGCGAGCGCCATGAAGTCGGGACTCGCGGTCTCCCACGAGATGAAGCGGAAACCGGTCGACAGGAATTGCAGCGGCGTGGTCGGGCAAGCCGCCGCCATCAGCCGGATGCGCTCCCACGGATCCTGCTGCTTGTAGCGCACCGCGACGCCCATATGGGTCGAGGTGGTGAAGTCGATCGCCGCATAGCCGGCGCGCTCCATCACCGGCGCGATCGCGAGGGTGCGCGCGGTATCGATACCAAGCGCGCCCCACAGACATTGGTTGCCGTCGCGCAGCGAGGTCTCGACGAGGCGGATCGCGGCCATCAGGCGGCCGCCTTCGCGCGGTCGAGGAAGCGGGCGAGGAAGCCGGTATCGACTCCCCGTGCCGCGAAGTCCGGGTCGGCCAGCACCGCTTGCTGGAAGGCGAGATTGGTCGTGACCCCCGCGATCCGGACCTCCGTCAACGCGGTGCGCAGCCTGGCAAGCGCGGCTGCGCGATCGGCGCCATGCGCGATCACCTTGGCGATCATCGAATCGTAGAAAGGCGGGATACGCGCGCCGTCGACGACATGCGTGTCGACGCGGATGCCCTCGCCTTGCGGCCAATGCGCCTCGGACACCGTCCCGGGCGACGGCGCGAAGTCCCGGTCGGGGTCTTCGGCATTGATGCGGCATTCGATCGCCGCGCCATCGCACATGACATCCGCCTGGGAAACGCCGAGCCCGCGCCCGTCGGCGATCGCGATCTGTTCGGCGACCAGGTCGATCCCGGTCACCTTTTCGGTCACCGGATGCTCGACCTGGATGCGCGCGTTCATCTCAAGGAAGTAGAAGGCGTCGCGCGGGACGTCGTAGAGGAATTCGACCGTCCCCGCGCCGCGATAGGAAAGCCGCGCGGCGAAGCGCACCGCCGCTTCGTGCATCGCCGCGCGCGTCGCAGGCGGAAGATGCGGCGCGGGGGTTTCCTCGACCAGTTTCTGATAGCGGCGCTGCACCGAGCAATCGCGCTCGCCGAGGTGGATCACCCGGCCCTCGCCGTCACCCAGCAGCTGCACTTCGATATGCCGCCCCGACCGGACATAGCGTTCGAGATAGACGCGCGCGTCGCCGAACGCCGCTTCCGCCTCGGCGCTCGCCATGTCCATCGTCGCGGCGAGGTCCGCGGCGTGTTCGACGAGCTTCATGCCGCGCCCCCCACCCCCGCCCGCCGCCTTGACCAGCAAAGGCATGCCGATGGTGTCGGCAAGCAGACACGCGTCCTCCGGCGATCCGGCCGAGCCGCCGGGAATGACCGGAACCCCGGCGGCCTCGGCGGCGACGCGGGCGCGCAATTTGTCGCCGACAGCCTCGATCTGATCCGCGGTCGGGCCGATGAAGATCACTCCCTCGGCCTCGCATAATCTAGCCAAATCGGCATGCTCAGATAAGAAACCGTAACCGGGGTGGATCGCGTCGCACTCCGATCCCAGAGCCGCCTGCACCACGGTGTCGACGCGCAAATAGCTCTGCGCCGGCTGCGCCGGGCCGAGACAGAGGACGCGATCCGCCATCCGCGCGCCGAGCGACTCTCGATCGGCTTCGGACACGCCGAGCACCGTCTCGATGCCGAGCGTGCGGCAGGTGCGCAGGATGCGGACCGCGATCTCGCCGCGATTGGCGACGAATATTCGCTGGATCGCCATCGCTCAGCGATCCGGCCGGACGAGCAGCAGCGTTTCGCCATGCTCGACCAGTTCGCCGTTGCGCGCCAGGATCTCGACGATTTCGCCGCTGACGCCGGCGCGCGCGGTGTTCATCAGCTTCATCACTTCGATGATGCCGACGATCGTATCGGGCTCGACCCGCGCGCCGACCTCGACGAACGGCTCCTCGCCGGGACGTGGAGCGCGGTAATAGATACCGAGCAACGGAGACTTCACCTCAACCAGCCCCGCTTCGCGTGCCGGCGCCGGCGTCGGTTGGGCGGGCTCGGCCGGAGGAACCGCAACGGCCGGCGCCGGCGCCGGGCGCGCCACGGCCGCCCCACCGTTGCGCACCAGGTCGAGCCTGAGCCCGTCCATCTCCAGGCTCAGCCGGTCGAAACGCGAAGCGTCGAGCAGCTTGATGATCCGATCGACATCGGCGGCGGTCAAGCTCATCGCCGTCCTCCGAATACGCCCATGACATGGCCCAGCGGATTGGCCAGCGACTCGGCGACAGGCGCCACCGGCTTGGTCGACCAGATCGTTTCCGGGCGGCTCTGGAGCAAGAGCACCGCGCCGTCGCGATCCACCGCCCATTCGATGTCCTGCGCCGCGCCGTAATGGCGCTCGACGCGCCGTCCGATCTCGCGCAGGACCTGGAGCGTGGCATCGTCGAGGCAGGGCGCATGGCGGCGTTCATCGGGCACCGCCCGCTCCTCGATTCCTCCCCGCGCGAGCGGGCAATGCTCGACATGTTTGTCGGATATCTCGCGCACCGAGATTTCGCCGGTGATCTTGCCGAGCACCCAATGATCGGGCGTCACGTCGCCCGACACCACCGCCGATCCCAGTCCCCAGGCGCCCTCGATCGTCACCACCGACTTGTCCCCGGTGGTCGGGCTGCGCGTGAACATCACGCCCGCGGCGCGCGCATCGACCATCTGCTGCACGACCACCGCCATCGCCACCCCGGCTTCGGGGAAGGATTGGCGGCGGCGATAGGTGATGCTCTCGACCGAATAGAGGCTACCCCAGCATTCGCGCACGCGGGCGACCAGATCGGCGGCGTCGATCACCCACAGGAAGGTGTCCTGCAGCCCGGCGAAGCTCGCATCGGCGGCATCCTCGGTCGTCGCCGACGATCGCACCGCGACCGGCGTCCGAGCGTCGCCCGACAGGGTTCGGTGCGCGGCGAGGAGCGCGTCCTCGACTTCGGCGGGCATTGCCTCTTCCTCGACCCGGCGGCGCAGTTCGCGCGACAAGGCGGTGACCGCGGCCAGGTCGTCCGGATCGCATGCCTCGATCCTGGCGCGGATCGGCGCCCGCGCCTCCAGCGCGGCCAGGAACTGGTCGAAGGCGCACGTCGTGACGACGAAGCCCGGCGGCACCGCGATCCCGGCGCGCGTCAGTTCGCCCAGGCTCGCACCCTTGCCACCCGCGATCGGGCGATCGTCGATCCCGATATCGGCAAACCAGGCGATGGCGTCAGGCATGTTCGGCCACCTTTTCCTCGTCGAGGATCGTCACGATGCCGCGCCCGCCATCGACGCGAAGGCGCTGCCCGGTGCGGATGCGCTGCGTCGCCGACCCCGTTCCGACCACCGCGGGCAGGCCGTATTCGCGCGCGACGATCGCCATATGGCTCATCGACCCGCCGATGTCGGAGACCGCGGCGGCGATCTTCTGGAAGATCGGCGCCCAGCTCGGGTTGGTCACCTGGCAGACCAGGATTTCACCCTGCCGGAGCGTGCCGATCTCCGCCGCCGAGGTAACGACGCGCGCCGGCCCCTCGACCACGCCCGAGGACGCAGCGAAGCCCTTCAGCTCCTTGCCCTTGTCGTCCCCATCTTCGTTCAGCCAGCTGTCGAGATTCTCGCGCGTGATGCCCCACAGCATCACGATCGCGGGGTCGTCGATCACCTCGGGCACGGCCCCCAGCGCCGGGGGCACGCGATGCTGCGCCCAGGTCGCGATCGCCGCCTTGCGCTCCGCGACGATCGCCGGCCAGCGCCGGGGCCCCAACGGCTGCGATCCGCTCGACCAGGCGAGCGACAGGTCGACGATCGCGCTTTCGAGTTCATAATGCGTCAGGTGGAAGACGTCGGCTTCCTCGGCGAAGAAGCCATGCTCCGCGAGCAGCGCACCGAACTCCCTGATCTTGTTGAAGAACAGGTTGGTGTACCAATGCTCACAATAGAATTTATGCCCCTCGACATAGGGGAAGACGCGATGCGCCAGCGTGATCAGTTGGTCGTAGGTCGCGCGGTCGGCGTCGCTGTCGAGCAGGTCACGATAATCCGCCACCAACTGGTCGCGCTCGCGGATCAATTGCTCGACCGGGCGATCGATCGGCTCGCCGGCGTGCAATTTGGCGATGTAGCCCGGGAGCGCCGAGAAAGGCATCGACAGATCGTCGTTCCACGACCGATGATAATGATAGAAACCGTCGCCGACATTGACGTTGAACCACGGGTTGCGGCTCGCCTCGAGCTCGTCCCGCCACGCTGCCCCGCTATTGCCCAGCGCGTCGAGGCGCTCGAACACCTGCTCGACATTCATCCCTTCCTCGAACACCCCGTCGACGCCGAGCTCGACCGCGCGCCGCGCGAGCCGCCGCACCTCCTCGTCGGGGCGAAAGATCTCCGCTTCCATGCCGGCGACCATGCGGCTGATCGTCTGGTCGGAAACCTCCGGGAAGGCGCGCTTGCAGAAGTCGAAGAAGGTCAGATAGGCGCCATAGCCGAGCAGCAGGAACTCGAAATGGTAGTGCCACATCCGGTAATAGCCATCGAGCTGCTTGCGATAGGTATCGAGCAGCGCATGGTTCGCCGCGATGCCCTTGCCGCTGTGCGTCGTCTCGATCGGCTCGATATCGGGCAGCTCGACTTTGGGCAGGCCGTTCGCCTCGGCGATCAGCGCCTTCATCTTGACCTTCCATTGGTCGTAGAGGCGTTCCCAATGCTCGTAATAATAGAAAGCTCGCTGCTGGAAGAGCGCGACGCGTTCGGCGATCTCGGCGGGATCGGTCACCGCGACGCCGCCGATATAGACGCGGCCGTTGATGATGCGGTGGTCGATACCCTTGGTCGTCGGCAAGATGTGGACGCGGGTGTTGAATGCCCCCAATGCGCAATAGGCAGCCTCCGCCGTCACCATGTCGAAATGGTGCATCGGCTCGGGGAAGTGCATCGAATTGTAGAACCAGAAGCGCGCATCGTCCTCGGGCGCGAACTGGGTGTAATAGGGATAGGCCGCCTGCGCGGCTTCGGTCCCCGGCATCACCGCGACCGAACTTGGCAGCGGGAAGCTCCTGATCTTGTCTCCCATCGATCCTCTCGCCTCGTCCGGCGCCTTTTGGCGCTCCGGGCCGGAGCTTAGGGCGAGGGTGGCAGGATCGAGTAGGATTCGCGCGCAACGATCATGCGACGAATCCGCACGATCAATGTTCGGTTCGCCAGTCGCGCGGCGAGACGCCGAACCGCTTGCGGAACTGGCGCGCGAAATAGCCCGGATCGAGGAACCCGCAGCGGAAGGCGATCTCGGCGATCGTGGCGTTCCGCCCGTGCGGATCGCCGAGCAGGTCGCGCGCGCAGTCGAGCCGTGCGCCCGACACTTCGCGAACGAAGCTGGTCCCGCGCCGGGCGAGCAATGCCTGGAGATAGCGCGTCGAGATGCTCAGATTGGCCGCGACCGCGTCGGGCGTCAGGTCGGGGTCGGCGAAATCGCGCCGGATGCGGTGCAGGATACGATCCGCCAGCGCCCCGCGGTGCCTTTCGGGAACAGCGTCCTCGGCTTCCCCGACCAAGGTCAGCAATGCGCCGATCCGCTCGGCCAGGAGTGAGCGCAGGCTTGGGCTGTCGTCGAGGTGGCGGACCATCGTCTCGACCAGGCTACCGAGCGGCGCGCCCCAGCCGCTGCGCGCCGATAGCGGCCGCGCGAGCAGCGCGTCGGGGTCGGCCACCCAGCGGTCGATCCAGGCGCGCGGCATCATCAGGTCGAGCGCCTCGTGCGGCGCATCCATGTCCATCTGATAGAAACGGGTATTGTCGAGCAGCACGAACTCACCGGGACCGATCGTGAATTGCGCGCCAGCGATCCGCGTCGCGAGCGCGCCGCGCCGCGAATAAACGAGCTGGATCGACGGCACAGCGCTCCCCGCGCTGCCGCTGCCGCGATGGACGACGCGCTGCGCGGGAGCCAGGAGCTGGAGCAGGCGCAATTCGCCGAGCCCATAGCTCCGCCAGCCGGCGGCGAAGGCATCACGGTCGCGCACACTGATGTCGATCGGCGCGATCGTGCTGGCGGCCCATTCCTGCCATTGGTCGATCGCGTGGCGCGTACCGAGCCCGCGCGACGACCAGCGCATGTCGGGCAGGATCGGGGCAGTCGCGGGCAGCATCATCCCTCCACGCCCGCGAACATGCCCCAGATCGCATCGCGCCGCCACGGTCATGGCGCGATCAGCACTTTACAGTCATGCGTCCGGCGGCGGAGCGCCTCGAAGCGTTCGGGCGTGGCGTCGAGCGTGATCGTGCCGGTGACCAGATGACGCGGCTCGGCCGCCCCGGCATCGAGCGCATCGAGCGCGGCCTCATATTCCTGGCGCGTAAAGAAGGCCGAGGTGATCAGCCGCACTTCCTTCGACAGCATCGCAAAGCTGTTGAACGTGTCGGGCCGGGTGCACAGGCCGAGCAGCAGGATCGTGCCGCGATTGCGCACCTGATTGACCGCCTGCGCGATCAGCCCCGGCACGCCGACGCATTCGAACACGATATCGGCCTTGCCGCCCAAAGCGCGCTCCGCGGCGCCGACCGGATCGGCGGCATCGGCGACGAAGCCCGATGCCCCCATCGCCAGCGCGCGGTCGCGTTGGTGGTCGGCAATGTCCTGCACCACCACTTTTGCCGCCCCCGCGCGCCGCGCCCAGAACGCGACGGCGAGGCCGATCGGTCCGGCGCCGAGGATCAGCACGCGACCGCCGGTGCGCAGCCCGCTCATGTTGACCCCGTGCAGCGCGACCGCCAGCGGCTCGATGATCGCCCCGTCCGCCAGGCTCGCCGATTGGGGCAGGATCACGCATTGATTGGGGCGCGTCACCGCATATTCGGCATAGCCCCCGCCCTGCAGCCCGAAATGCTCGCACCAGGCCGGCTCGCCGGCGAGGCAGGTCACGCATTGGCCGCAGCTCGCGAGCGGGATCACCGACACGAGATCGCCCGTCGCAAGCCCCTCGACCCCGCGACCGAGCGCGACCACTTCGCCGGCGAATTCGTGGCCGAGCACGTCGCCGGCGCCGCGGCCGTAAGCGGCGTCCTCGGTCATGTGCAGGTCAGACCCGCAGATCCCGCAGCGCCCGACGCGGACCACGACATCGCCCGCCTCGGGCGTCGGGTCGGGCAAGGTCTCGACCTTGAGCGGCTGGTGAAGTCCCTGCATGACGACGGCGCGCATCGCCCTAGACTCCATCCCGTTTAGATCGAAACGACATCAGTGCTCCTGCGAAAGCAGGAGCCCAGGGCCACGGGCGTCGTCCCTTGTACTCTGGGCTCCTGCTTTCGCAGGAGCACGATCCAAGTTGAACAGGACCCATTCTAGGTCTCCGCCGCCATCCGCAGCACCGGCTTGACCACCTTGCCGCTCTCGCTCGCGGCGATTGCCCGGTCGATCTCGGCGAAGTCGAAATAGCCGATCAATTTGTCGAAGGGGAATTTGCCGGCGAGGTGGAGCTCGATCAACTCGACGATGAACGACCCGACATCGCTGTCGCCGCCCAATATCCCCTTCACCGTGCGGCCGCCGCCCATGAACTGGCTCTCATTGAACGACAGCATGTCGGCCGGATCGGACGCCCCGACGATCCCGAGCACACCCCTGGGTGCGAGCAGCGAGAAAGCGTCCTCGATCACCTTCTTGATCCCCGTCGTGTCGAAAGCGTAGCCGACACCCGCCGTGCACAAGGCCCGGATCTTGGCCGGCGCATCGTCACGCGCGTTGAAGGCGTGCGTCGCGCCGAGTTCGCGCGCGAGCGCCAGCCGCTCGTCATTGACGTCGACCGCGACGATCGGGCCGGCCCCCGCGACCTTCGCCGCCATGATCGCCGCCATCCCGACCGTACCGGTCCCGAACACGACGATCGGCAGGCCGGCGCGCACCATCATGCTGCGCAGCACGGCGCCCGCCCCGGTCATCAGCCCGCAGCCGATCGGCGCGAGCCGTTCGAGCGGCAGATGCGCGGCGCTGTCGGGCACGCGCACCACGTTGCGCTGGTGCGCGATGGCGTGGGAAGCAAAGCTCGACTGACCGAAGAAATTGGCGTTCATCGGCACGCCGCCGGCAAACATGGTGGGCGATCCGTCGGGCCGCGTGCCGATCCAGTTGTTGGGGAAGAAATTGTAGCAATAGGTCGGCGCGTCGACCGCGCAGCTGGGGCAATCGCCGCAACTGTTGAAGCTCATCACCACGCGGTCGCCCGGCCTTGCGACAGTCACCGCGTCCCCTACCGCCTCGACGATCCCCGCGCCCTCATGCCCCAGCACGATCGGCAGCGGCACCGGCAATTGCCCGTCGCGCACCGCGAGATCGGTATGACAGATGCCGCAGGCGATGATGCGGACGCGCAGTTCGTCAGGACGCAAATCGTCGAGCTCGACCGCCTCGATCGCGAAGAGTTCGTGCTTGCCGCGGCAGATCGCCGCCTTCGCCTGGGTCGTCATCGGTCTCGCATTCCCAAGAAAGCCAGTCAGTCGAGCGGCTTGACCGGACCAAGCTGCATCCCGCCGTCGATCATCACATGGCTGCCGGTCATGTAGCTCGACGCGTCGGACGCCAGCAGCAACGCCAGCGGCTTGATCTGGTAGGTTTCGGCGACCCGGCCGACCGGCACCAACGTGTCCCACGCCTTGCGCGCGGCGGGATTCTTCTTGAGCCAGCCGCCGCCGATATTGGTGACGAAGGGCCCCGGTGCGATCGCATTGACCCGGATGCCGTAAGCCGCGAGCTCAAAGGCTGCGTGGCGCATGAAATGCTTCACCCCGGCCTTGGCGGGCATATAGGGCACGCCGACGATCGCCTCGTTGACCTCGGCTGCGTTGGACGAGGTGCAGATGATCGATCCGCCGCGGCGTCCGATAGTCGCCTCGTTGCCTTTCATCACCCGCGCCGCCTCGCGCACCGTGTGGAACACGCCGGTCAGGTTGATCGCGATCGAGCGATACCAGCGTTCGGGATCGTAGACGTCGATCTGCCCCTCGGGATTGCGTTTGTTCTCTGGGCTCCAGAAACCGTTCCCCGCATCCCAGCCGGCATTGGCGAAGGCGATGTCGCACCCGCCATAGGCCGCGACATGGCCGTCGAACGCCGCCGCGACCTGGGCGAGGTCGGTGACGTCGCAGGCGACCGCGCGCGCCTCGAATCCCTCGCCGCGCAATCGCGCCGCTTCGCGCTCGGCACCCTCCGCATCGATGTCGGCGAGCGTCACCCGTGCGCCCGCCTCCGCCATGACCTCGGCATAAGCGAGGCCCAGCCCCGATGCCGCTCCGGTGACGAGCGCCGAGCGCCCGGCGATATCGAACTGGTCGAGCGTGTTCATCCCCGGCATCACAGATAGAGCTGTGGATTGGGGGTCAGTCCGTGTTCGCGGCAATAACTCTCATAATGGTTCATGAACCACCAGACATCGAGCGTTTCGACATGGTTGCCGTCGGCGTCGTAGAATTCGTTCGCGCCCTGCATCCAGAACAGCGCCTTCATCCCGTTTGGGTCGTCGGTGACGAGCGTATGCGCGGTGCCGGGCGTCTCGGTGATGAAATCGCCCGGGCGGCAGACCCAATCATATTCGAGATAGCGGAAGCTCCCCTCCAGCCCGACCGCCCAAACTGGCCCGCGATGCTTATGGGTACCGATCACGCCGGGCGACTTGATCCACAGCACGTTGCAATAGACGTTCTGCCGCACGTCGAAGGCGAGGTGCCGGATCGCGGCATTGTCGCCGAACGGCACCCACGGGCTCTCGGCCTCTGACGAGCCGACATAGGTGCCTTCCTGCCCCTTGCGCCGGATCAGATCGAGATAGGGCTCAGCGATATCGACGATCTTGTACGCGCTCGACGGCGGCGCGGTCATGGTACCCATGATGCGGCTTCCTCAGATATAGAGCTTGGGGTTGAGCGGGATGCCGTTCGCCTTGCAGTAGGTTTCGTAGTGGTTGATGAACCACCAGACGTCGGTGGTTTCGACGAAGTTCGCCTGGTCGTCGTAGAATTCGATCGGCCCCTGCATCCAGCCGAACAATTTGACCCCGTTCGGATGGTCGGTGACGAGCGTGTGGCTCTCTCCGGGCACTTCGAGGATCAGCCCGCCGGGCGACGCGACCCAGTCATATTCGAGATATTTCACGCTGCCTTCGAGGCAGACCATCATGATCGTGCCGCGGTGCAGGTGCGTGCCGATCACGCCCGGCCCCTTGATCCACAGGATGTTGGAAAAGATTCCCTGGCGCACGTCGAAGGCGAGGTGCTTGATCGCGGCATTGTCGCCGAACGGTACCCAGGGGCTGTCGACGTCGCTCTGCGCGTCGATATAGCGCCCGCCGGGGCTCAGCCGCGCGACGATCTCGCGATGGGCGAAGGGGACGTCGACGATTTCCGCCTTGGTCGAAGGCGGCGCTTCCATCACGGTCATGGGGAACTCCTTTCAACTTTATCAGTGTTTCAAGATCAACGATGCGCCAGCGATCAACGCGTCGCTCCTGTTCCGCTATCCGGCACTGATCACGCTCCAGCCGCCGTCGACCCGGAACGAGGCGCCGGTGACATAGGCGGCATCGTCGCCGACCAGATAAGCGATCATCGCGGCGACATCGTCGGGGGTGCCACGGACGCCGAACGGTACCGCGGCATTGATCCCGGCCTCCGCCTCCGCCTCGGAGATCCCGGTATTGGCCGCGTAGCTCTGGATGATGCTGTCGGTCATGCGGGTACGGATCACGCCGGGATGGACCGAATTGCACCGCACGCGCCCGCCATCGGCCGCGCCGATGATAGCCAGCGATCGGGTCAATTGCTCGACGCCGGCCTTGCTGACGCCATAGGCCAGGGCGGACGGGGTCGCCATGAACGAGACGATCGAGGCGATGTTGACGATCGCGCCGACCCCTTCCGCGACCATGTGCGGCATCACCGCGGTACAGCCGAGAAAGGTGCCGTCGAGATTGATCGCCAGCACGCGGCGGAACTCGGCATAGGTCGTCGCGAGCCCAGCCTGACCGAGATCGCCTTCGATCCCGGCGGCATTGACCAATATGTCGATGCGCCCGGTGAGCCGAAGCGCCACATCGATGACCGCGCCCCATGCATCGGGATCGGATACATCCTGGGCCAGGAAGGTACCGCCGGTTTCCGCGGCGAGCTCCTTGCCCGCAGCTTCCGCGACGTCGGTCAGCACCAAATTGGCGCCGTCGCGCGCCAGCCGCCGCGCGGTGGCGGCGCCAATCCCGCCCCCGGCGCCGGTGATTACGGCGACCCTGCCCGCGAGCGCGCTCATTTCTGGAAACCTCCCACAGCGAAGCCGGCATAACCCGCAGCCGCCACTTTGTCGCATTTCGCGCGATACGCACCGACCCCGCCGACATACGGCATGAACACCTGTCGCCCGTCGCGCGTGCGGCCCTGGTACCAACTATTCGCGCGCGGGAAGAGCGTCTGGTGCGCGACCGCGTCGGCATGCTCCATCCAGTCGCGCTCGGCGCCGGCGTCCGCCTCGATCGTCGTCGCGCTCCGCTCGCGGAGATACACCAGGCAATCGGCGATCCAGTCGACATGTTGTTCGATCGAGACGACGACGTTGCTCAACACCGACGGGCTACCCGGGCCAGTGATCGTGAACAGATTGGGGAAGCCCGCGACCGCAAGTCCCAGCAAGGAACGCGGCCCGTCGGCCCATTCGGCGATTAGCGTGCGGCCGTCGCGGCCACGGATGTCGATTGCCTTGATCGCGCCGATACAGGCATCGAACCCGGTGGCGAAGACGATCGCGTCCGCCCGATACGTTCCGCGATCGGTGACGATGGCATGGTCGGTCACCGCAACGACCGGTTCCTCGCGCACATCGACGACGGCCACGTTGCGGCGGTTGAGCGCGTCGAAATAGCCGATCTCGGAGCACAAGCGGCGCGATCCGATCGGATATCCGGTCGGCGTCACCTTGCGCGCGGTTTCCGGATCGCTGACCAGCTCGCCGATCTTCGCCCGCGCGAAAGCCGCGGCATAGGCGTTCGATTCCTCGTCGAACAACAGATCCTCATAGGCGCGCAGCAGCCCGGTCGTGCCGCCGGCCCAATAGTCGCCGAAGCGTCGCGCGCGTCCGGCATCGTCATCCGCCTTGGCTGATCCCGGCCCCGGCCCGTCGAACCAGCCGAGCGGCGACTGGCGCGCGGCGGCGCGCAAGTTGGGCAATTGAGGCTCGAGCGCGGCGCGTTCCTCGTCGCCGAGCGGACGATTGCCCGCCGGCACCGCGAAATTGGGCGTGCGCTGGAACACGGTCACGGCGGCGGCCGTGGCGGCGAGCTGCGGCAGCACCTGGATGCCCGACGACCCGGTTCCGAACAAGGCGACATGCCGGCCGGCGAGCGGCACCGTTTCGTCCCATCGCGCGGTGTGGAGGATCTGCCCGGCGAAGCGCTCGAGGCCCGGCAGATCGGGAGTCTTGGGAGCCGAGAGCGCGCCTGTCGCGAGGATCAGGTGGCGCGCCACGATCGCCTTCTGGCCGTCGATCTCGACATGCCAGGCCGCCCGCTCGTCATCCCATGACGCGGCGGTCACATAGGAGTCGAAAATGATATCGCGGCGAAGATCGAAACGGTCCGCGACATGGTCGAGATAGGCGAGAATCTCGGGCTGCGCGGCATAACGCTCGGTCCAGCGCCAGTCGCGTTCGAGCTCGGGCGAGAAGGAATAGCTATATTCGATACTCGGAATGTCGCAGCGCGCGCCGGGATAGCGGTTCCAGTACCAGGTGCCGCCCACGCCCGACCCTGCCTCGACGACCTGGACGGAAAAACCGGCGTCGCGCAACCGATGGAGCATATACAGCCCGGCAAAGCCGGCCCCCACGACCAGTGCGTCGAGCGGTGCGGGCGGCGCGCCGCTCATACGGTCGCTTTCGCCGTCGTGACGCGCTCGCGCAGGAAGGCGCCCGCCGCGGCGACCGCCGCCGCCCCCTCGGGCAGCATGAAGGCAAAGGCGTGCCAGACGTGGATCAGCCCGGGCCAGATGTCGAGCGTCAGCGCGACATCGTCGCGCCCGGCCGCCGCGGCAAGGCGGAGCGCGTCGTCGAGCAATATCTCCGCCGTGCCGACATGGACCAATATCGGCGGCAATCCGGCGAGATCGGCATGGATCGGGGAAGCGAACGGATCGGCGGAGTCCACCTGGTCGAGGTAATACGCCGCCATCCTGCGCAGCCCCGCTTCGGTGAGCGCTGGATCGGCGGCTGCCTTGCCGGTCATGCTGGGACCGGTGCAGCCGAGATCCGCCCAGGGCGAGATGAGGAACGCGGCGCCGGGCAAAGCTGCGCCGGTGTCACGCAGCCGCAGCAGCGTCGCGACGGCCAGGCCACCGCCGGCCGAATCGCCGGCAATCGCGATACGGCTGGGATCGTGCCCACGATCGACCAGCGCGCGGAACGCAGCCGCCGCGTCGTCGATCGCGGCGGGGAACGGATGCTCGGGGGCGAGGCGGTAGTCGATCGCATAGGCAGCCATGCCCGACGCGTCGGCGAGCGCAGCGACCAGGCCGCGATATCCCCAGGCATTGCCGACGACATAGCCGCCGCCGTGCAGGTACAGCAATATCGGCGCGGACGGATCGGCGGGACCGTAGCGCAAGGCCGGGATACCGCCGAGCGTATCGTGCGCGAACGCCGCGTCGAGAGGCGCAGGCATCGCCCCGACCATCGCATCGAACGCGGCGCGCGCCTGTTCGGGCGGCGCCGATAGATCGGGGCCGCCCTGACGCATCATCTCGATGATCTGGGCAAGGGCTTCGCTGGGCAATGTCGTTCTCTGTTTTCTCGACTGGAAAAGCGGGGCAGCGCGGACGCCGCCCCGCAGAGCGTCAGAAGTTGAACCCGACGCGCACGTACCATTCGGCGGGGCGGCTATAGGTGCCGTAGATCTGGCCGCCGGCGATCTGCGCCTGGCCGGTCACCAGATAACGATCGTTGGTCAGGTTGGTGCCGCCGACCGTCAGGTTCCAGTTCTTGCTCGGCGCATTGTAGGTCAGGCTGGCGTTGACGATGTCGGTCACCGGCCGCATCAGCAGGAACGTGCCCTCGGTATCGTTGCGCATGCCGGTCGTGTGCGTCCAGTCGCCGAGCAGCACGACCGATCCGTTGCCCACCGGCAACTCGATCCGCGGTGAGAGGTTGATCTTCCAGTGAGGCGCCTTGGGCAGCGCCGAGCCAACGCCCACGCCTTCCTGGAACGGATTCGGCGCGACCTGCGCCGGGGCGAGCACTGTCGTGTAATAGGCATCGAGATAGCCGACCGATGCGTTGACGGTGAACCCCTTGACCGGCGCCACGACCGCTTCGAGCTCGACACCCTTGATCCGCGCGTCACCGGCATTCTGGATCGTCGGCGACACGCCTTGCTGGAAGTTGAGCTGGATGCCCTTGTACTTGGTCGTGAAGGCGGCGAGGTTCAGCTGCAGCTTGCGATCGAGCAAGGTCGACTTGATGCCGATCTCATAGGTTTCCGCCTTTTCCTCGCCGAAGGTCGGCGCGACAGGCAGCGGGTTCGACAGACGCGTCGTCCAGCCACCGGTCTTGTAACCCTGCGAGAACGAGCCATAGGCCATCACGTCGTCGGTCGGATAGAATTGCGCGCCGGCCTTGAACGAGAAGTTGTTGAACTTCTGCGTGTTGGGCGAGCCCGGATAGTAACGGAACGGCTGGTCGGGGAACGGGAAGCCCAGTGCCGTGGCGCAGGCGGCGCTGGGCGGGGTGCAGTTGAACAGCTTGTAGTTGAAGCCGTTCACATCGGACTGCATACCGTCATATTGCTTGTCCTCCGACGTGTAGCGACCGCCAAAGGTCACGCCGAACAGCTTGGTGATGCGCCAGTCGATCTGGCCGAACCCGGCATAAGCAGTGGTATCGACCTTGCCCGGCCCGTCGACCTGGAGCAGCCCGGCCGAGAAGGTCACATAGTCGTTGAGCGTGCCTTTTTCTTTGAAGGCATAACCGCCCAGGACGAACTTCAGCTTGTCGTCGAGCAAGCTGCCGGAGAACTGGAGCTCCTGGCTAAGCTGGTATTGATTGACGCGGAAGCTGGTCTGCAGGATCGGCAACGGCGAATTGTCGAGATCGACGCCGGCCGCGAAATTGATCTTGCGATAAGACGATATCGACTTGATCAACATCTTGTCGGCTACGTCGAACTCAAGCGTCAGCGCGGCACCGCCCTGCTTCAGCCGGGAGAAGTTGTTGCCATTGGCATAGGTCGTGTCGATATTGGTGTTCACCCAGCGGCTATCATAGGGCAGCAGGTCGTTATTGGGATTGCCGTCGACATTGACGCTACCGAGGCCGGGGAGCGTATTGTAGCCGTTCACGCTCGAGCGCGGCCCACACAGATTCTGCGCGTTGCGCGCCGCGATCTGCGCCGGCGTCGCGCCGATGCAGAAATTATAGAGCCCGGCGAACAGGAAGCCCGAACTGCCCGTCACCACATCGAGCGCGGTACCGGGAATGTTGTTCGCTGCGAGACCGCCGAACGGGCCGGGGATCGGCGTAACCGCGAGCACGGTGTTCGCCGTCGATTCCTGGTCGATATTGGTATAGTCGCCGGTCAGCGTCGCGCGGATGCCGCCGCCATTGTCCCAGTGCAGCTTGCCGCGGAGGTTCCAGCTATTGTCCCCGCCCTGGCGATTGCGCGTCTCGTAATCCGCCGCGACAAACTGGGTGTAGGAATCGGTCGCGCTCGGCGTGCCGGGATAGGGAATGCGCCGCTGATATCCCTCGCGGCTGAGAATGCCGAACGCGAGCGAGGAACTCAGCCCTTTTGCCAGCGGGATTTCCACGACGCCCCGCGCCTGCAGCCGGTTGTAGCTGCCGCCAGTGATGTCGCCCTTGACCTTGAACGTATCGCCGGGCGTGGTGGTGACGATCGAGATCGCGCCGCCGATCGTGTTGCGGCCGAACAACGTGCCCTGCGGCCCCTTAAGCACTTCGATCCGCTCGACGTCGAGCAGGTCCTGATTGGCGCCGATCGACCGGCCGAGATAGACACCGTCGAGATAGACACCGACCGCAGGATCGATGTTGAACGCGAAGTCGCTCGCACCGATGCCGCGGATCGTCGCGCCGAGCACCGCCGACGAGCCGGAGAAGGGAGTCGATGCATCGAGCGTGACGTTCGGCGTGATCCCGGACAAAGCCGAAACGTCGCCGATCGCGCGTTCCTGCAACGCCTCGTTGGTGAAGGCGCTGATCGCGATCGGCACGTCCTGGATGTTTTCCGACCGGCGTTGCGCGGTGACGACGATGTCGGGGATGCCACCGGAATTGTCCGGCGCGGTCTGCCCCGAGGCGGGCGCGGGTGCGGGTGGCGGCGCATCCTGCGCCTGCGCTGCGGCCGGCATCAGCATGGCGACGGCCAGAGCGCTTAACGAAACGGTGATACGCGGGTTGCCCATATCGATTCCTCCCCATCGGCCTCGCGTTCGTCGCGATGATCCTGGTGCGCCGAGTCTAGAAGAGGTGATACGCCGGGGTCTTGCACTGGCGCGAAATGCAGCCGGACTCGTGCGAAATTTACCGGCCCGTGCGATACGCGCTCGGCGTCTTTCCATAATGCTGGCGGAAGCAACGCGCGAAATAGGCGCTGTCGTTGAAGCCCAGGTCGAACGCGATCTCGGTGACGCTGGTCGCCGGATTGCTGATCAGCATCTCGGCTGCGCGTCCCAGCCGTTGCTCTATCACATGGCCGGCGGGTGTCGTGCCCATCGATGCGAAGACGTTTTGCACGGTGCGCGCGCTGATCCCGAGCTCGTCGGCGATGCTCGCGGTGCGCAGGTCGGGATCGCCGAGCCGCGCATTGACCAAAGCGAGGACGCGCTCGCGCGTCCGGCTGGCGCCGGCCGGCGGATGCCCCACTGGCGCGACGTTGATCGCAAGCGCGACGAGGTCGGCGAACACCGCGGCCACGCCCGCCTGCCAGTCGGGATCGGCGTGGCTCTGATCGCCCTGATGCCAGAGCGACAACAGGAAATCATGGAACACCCGTCCGCCGGCGCAAGCGCCGGAGATCGCGCTGCCCAGCCGATCGTCCAGCCCGCGCACCTTTTGCTCGATCAGGCGCCGTGGGAATTGCACGACCAGCAACTCGTGTGAGTTGGGCAGATCGATGACATAGGGCCGATCGGTCGACATCAGCACGAAATCGCCCGGCGCCAGCGACGCCTCGCGGCGATCCTGGCGGTGGCAGCTATTGCCGCGCCGCTGAAGGTGGAGGACGACCTGCTCCTCATCGACCGCGCGATCCGCCGCGCGGCCGACCTGCGCCGGATCCGATCGCGGGCGGATCATGTTGAGGTCGCCGACCTTCCACCGCCACATCTCGGCGGAAAAGTCGGTCTTGGCGGTGTTGACCCAGGTGCCGGTATAGACCCGGTCGACAACGTCGTTCCAGAACGGCAGGCGCTCCGCCGGCGCGAGGCTCAGCGTCTCGAACTTCTGCACCGCGTTCATATCGCCGCCTCCCGCAACGCGACGGCGCGCCGCGCGGCCACGATCCGCGGTGCCGTCTCGCGCAGCCCCATCGCGATGATCGCGGCGACGATCGTCAGCCCGAGCATGATCCAGAGCGGCGCGGCAAGGCTCGTCGCATCGGCCGAGCGCCCCGCGATCCACGGCGCGAGCACGCCGCCGAGTACTTCGCCCGATCCCATGCACAACCCCAGCGCGGTTGCGGTACGCCGCGGATCGACGCTTTCTGACGGGACCGTCGCCATGAACAGCGGGAAGATGCCGTTGAGGCCCCAGCCGAAGAAGAAGATCACTGCCAGCAGCCATGGCGATCCGGCGAAGAACATTGCACCCAATGGCAGGATGACACCGATCAACGGCATGGCGATCATCACCGGGCGGCGCCCGATACGGTCCGACAAGCCCGATATGGCGAAGCTGCCGATCGTCGCCGAGATGCCGAGCGTCCCCATCAGCCACTGCATCGTCTCGGGCGAATAGCCGCGCACCTCGGTCAGATAGAGCGGCATGAACACCCAGCAGACGACCAGATACGACACCAGGATTACCGACAGCAGACAGCACAGCAGCACGTTGCGTTCGCGCAGCACCGCCCAGGGCGATGCCTTTTCGACCGCTTCATCCAAAAGGTGCGCAGGCGCTTCGGGTTCGCGGATCAGGAACCAGATCAGCACTGCGCTGACGAGACCAGGAATGCCGGCGAGATAGAAAGCGTGGCGCCAACCGAAAGCGGCGGCGAACGACACCAACAGCACCGGGGCGACGAACGAGCCGAGCAGGTTCGACCCGAAATTCTGCGCAATGCCCTGTGCCAGCCCGCGTCGCGCGGGCGAGACCTCGCTCGCCACCATGGCGTGGCTGATCGGCATCACCCCGCCCTCCGCCGCGCCCATCAGCAGCCGCGCGCCGAGCAGCAGCGCGAAGCCCTGCGCGAGGCCGGTCAGGAACGAACAGACCGAAAAGATCAACGTCGACAGGACGAGCAACAGCTTGCGGTTACCGATCCGGTCGGACAGCCGACCGATGCCGAACGCCGCGAGCGCCCAGGTGAGCGACAACGCGCTCTGAAAGATTCCCACCTGCTCATTGGTCAGCCCGAGGTCGGGCTTGACGAATGGCATGAGGAAATTGAGCGAATTGCGGTCGAAGAAAACGATGCCGAAATTCAGGCTGAGCAGCCCGACCAGCAATATCTGGTACGACCCGGATCGGTTGCTGGCCTTGGTCGCCATCAAGCCTTCCCCTCCATCCCTGTCATACCACCGTCTTCCAGACAAACCGGCGCGGTGGCTTTTTGTACGCACGGCATACAATATCCTACCCCTTCCGACAAGCCTGCAGGATCAGGCGAATGGCCGGATCGGATCCTTGCCGTCCCAATCGACCGAAGCGCGCCAGAAGGCGGTGAACGCCGCGTCCATTCCCGGCGTCGCGGGGATCAATTCGATGAAATGCGGATACGCGGCGCCACCGTCGAGATAGGCGACGTGGCCACCGGTCGGCACGCCGGCGGTGTGGGCAAGCGTATAACCACGCGCCAGATAGGCCGGGATCTCCGCATCGACGTCGTCGCAGGCGATCCCGACATGGTGGAAGCCATGGCCGCGCCGGTCGATCATCTCGCGATAGACCGACGGATGGTCGTCCTTGGGCTGGATCAGCTCGATCTGCATATGCCCGGCAAAGGCCATCGCGATCCGCACGTCGGCGCGCGACGGCGCGCCGCGATAGATGTGATCCGCGCCCGTAAAGCTTTCGAGCAGGAACCATGGCCCGGTGCGCATGTCGCGCACCCACCAGTCGATCGCCGCTTCCATGTCCGGGACGACATAGGCCATCTGCGCGATCCCACCGACGCACTGGCCGAAGCCGAGCAGGCGTCCGCCCCTGGGGTCAATCGACACGGATCACCACTCCTTCGAACAAGCTGGCGAAACGATGATATGCGGATTACCCATGTCAGATTGCTCTCCATCACCTCGCGTTGGCCGCGATGATTCTGAATGCCGACTCTAGCGGGTTAAGGGATCGGGTCTTGCACTGGCGCGCAACAGGGTCGGACTGTTGCGAAGCGAATCGAGCAAACGGGCAGTGTCTCGCGACCGCGAAAGGCGCGCGCACTACAAAGCGACGTCGATCCGTAGGGTCGGCGCGAAGAAGCCAGATACGCCCGCGGCTTCAGTCGATGCGGATCACCACTTTCCCGAACAGGTCCGGTGAGGACTGATGTTCATATGCCTGCCGCGCCTCGTCGAACGCGAAGACGCGGCTAATGGCGGGCTCGATCCCGGTCGCGTCGATTGCGCGGTTGAGCGCGGTCGCCATCGCCGCCGACCCGACGAAAATGCCGCGCAGGCTCGCCCCCTTCAGCATCAGCGCATGCGGCGCGGTCTCACCCTGGCGGGTCAGCACGCCGATCAGTGCGACCTCGCCGTTGAAACCGACCCCGGTCATCGATTGCTGCAGCGTTCCCGCGCCGCCTACCTCTACGACATGATCGACCCCGCCGCCCGCCAGCCTTGCCGCCGCCGCACCCCAATCGGGCGTGGTGCGATAGTTGATCGTCTCGTCGGCGCCGAGTGCGCGGATGCGCGCCAGCTTCTCATCCGACGATGAGGTTGCGATGACCCGCGCCCCTGCCGCCTTGGCGAGCGCCAGCGCGAGCAGCGAAACGCCGCCAGTGCCCAGCACGAGTACGCTGCGCCCCGGCCCCACCGCGTACCGCCCTTCCATCAGCGCGTTCCACGCGGTGACGCCCGCACAAGGCAAGGTAGCTGCCTGCTCGAAGGACAAGCTTTCCGCCAAACGCACGATCCCGCGTTCGGGCAGGACGACATATTCGCTGAGCATGCCCTTGGCGGGCGGCGCGCCCAGCGCGACCCCGGGATTGGGATTGGGCGGCCCGGCCAGCCAGTTCTGGAAGAACGTACCCGCGACACGGTCGCCTGGCTGGTAGCCGGTGACGCCCTCGCCTACCGCCTCCACCACGCCGGCACCGTCCGACAGCGGCGTCAGGTCCTGCGCGATCGTACCGCCGAAATACTGACCCTTGACGATCATCTGGTCGCGATAGTTGAGCGAGCAGGCGCGGACGCGAATGAGCACTTCGCCGGGCCCCGGCTCGGGTTTGGCCGCCTCGACCATCGTCAGATCGTCAAGCGAGCTTGCGCCGGCGGCCAATCGCCATGATTTCATAGCGCCTCTCCTGGTCTGTACGCCTGACAAACTGTCGCCGGATTGTATGATAGGCAAGCAATTAACATCGCGTCCCTGACAGGCCGACGCTAGCGCCTTGATATAAGATACAAATCGAGAGCGGCCTCTTCCTTTAGGAGCCGATAGCTAGCCAGCAACAAGCCGATTTCCGGGGAGCCACCGCTTCATAACGCAGCCTCGATATCGGTCTGGGGGAAATCCTCCCCGGCATAGAGCAGAGGGCAATCATGCTCCTTCGCCACCGCATAGGCGAAGCAATCCCCGAAATTCAGCGACGCGGGGTGGGCACCATTTCCCATATCGCGTAGGCATCGGCGATGCGCTGCGCCGACGCAGGCGTCACGTTGATGATCTCGAACCCGAGCCCCTCAATCAGCTGCGCCGCTTCCTCGCCAACATTGCGCCGTCCGGCGACAATCAGTGCCTCCGCCACGGTGCCAGCCGAGATCAACAGACGGTCTTCAGCCTCAAGCGCAGCTGCAAGCGCATCCGCAACGGGCTCGTTCAGCACGGTCGCCATCACAGCGGACGTGTCGACCGCGATTATCAGGGAAGGCCATCCTCACCATAGAGGAAATCCTGGCTATGCGCGGCATTCGGACCAGCCGTGGCTTTCATCTCTGCAGCGGCACGAACCGTGTCGAGCAATACCCTGTCGGCGACGCGCCTCGGCGGCCCCAGCAGCGCCGGCTCGAAGATCAATGCGCAGATCAAGGTCCAGATCAACGAGATCATCAGGATCTCGCCCATACTGGCCGTGCCTGGATGATGCGACAGCCAGAGGCTGCCGAAGGCGGTGCCGGTGGCGAACGCGCTGAACATCACCGCGCGGGCCAAGCTCGACTGGAGCAGCCCCGTTGCCCCTGCCCGCCACGCCATTACGAAATAGATGTGGAAAGCCACCCCCACCCCGAACAATAACGGGAAAGCGATGATGTTCGCGAAGTTGATCGGTTGGCCGATCAGCACGCAGCTGCCCAATGTCAGGAAGATCGACAGCACGACCGGCGCCAGCGTGAACGCTACCTCGCGAACGTTGCGGAGCACCACGAACAGCAGCGCGCTCACCAACAGGAAGGCAAGAATACCGGCCTGAACGAAGGCGCCTGCCACGGTGTTGGCCGCCGCCTGCGTGGCGACCGGCAGGCCCGATATCGCGGGCGTCACGCCGGCGACGGCGGCCCGGAACCGGCGGATCACTTTATTGTCGTTGCTATCGCCACTGGGAAAGACCTGGAGTCGCACGCGCCCGTCGGGCGTGACCCAGTCGCGAGCCAACTCCGCAGGCAAATCGGCGCGAGTGACCGGCATCGCCTGCAACGCAAGGCGGACCTGGCCGAGCATCACGTCGAGCGGCCGGGATACCGCCGCATTCATCTCCGCACGTTTTTGGGGCGAGCTTCTGGCCAACCGGTCGAACAATGTCGCGAGCCGCAGGAGATCACGCGCGTCGGATTGCTGACCTTTCCCGGCGACCATGCGCAGCTTGGCAGCGCTCTGCGAGAGCGATGCAACCAGGTCAGCGTCGGTCGGCGGCGCAGCGATATCGAGCGGGTTGATCGTCACGTCCAGCAACAAGGCCGCGTCCTGGATGATCGGCAGCTTGGCGGGCTGGTCTTCGGGCACGAAGCTGTCCAGCGAGATCACCCGCGCGACCTCGGGCAACCGCGCGAGCTTGCCGGCGATCGCGCGCGCTTCATCCGGATTGGCGGCTAGCACGTCGATCGTGTTGGGCGTGCGGTCGGGATCGCGCGTCAGATCAGCCAAGGCCCGCATGGCGGGCGCGTCGGGATTGCGCAGGTGCAGCGGGTTGAAGTCGAAGCTCACCCAGGGAAGGATCGCGATGCTGGCGACGAGCGCGATCCCGAATCCCCACAACACCATGGCGCGTTTGCGTTCGAGCCATCGGTCGACCGGTGCGAGCATGGCGAATCCGACGTCGCCGCGTGGTCGCCCTGGGCGAAACAGCATCACCAGCGCCGGCAGCAAAGTGACGCTCAGCGCCAGCGCGACGATCATACCCAGGCCGGCAATCACACCCAGTTCGGCGATGCCGACATAAGCGGTCGGCAGGAACGCGCCGAAACCCAGGAAGATCGCACCGGCTGCCAGCGTCAGCGGAGCGCCGAGCGCGATCGCCGCCTGGCGCATCGCGTCATCAGACGCGGCGCCGGCCGCGCGCTCTGCATTGTAGCGGACACAGATCTGGATACCGAAATCCACTCCCAACCCAACGAACAGCGGGATGAACGCGACCGAGATCAGATTGAAGCGGCCGACCGCGACCAGCCCGGCCGCCATGGTAACGAGCAGGCCGAGCACGATCGTCGCCAGGATCGCGGCGACCAGGCGCACCGACCGCGTCGCGAACCACAAGGTGAGCAGCATTGCCGCGAGCATCACCAGCCCGACCAGGCCGATATTCTCCTGGAGCGTACCGAACTCCTCGTCGGCCAGCGGCACCTCGCCGGTCAGCTGCACCTTTACGCCATGCGCGGCATCGAGGCCGAGCGCGGCGGCGGTCGATCGAACCGCGTCGCTCGCCGCTTCGCCGGACATCAGCGCACTATGGTCCAATACCGGCTGGGCAAGGATCAGCCGCCGCGTCGGCGGGGCCAGTGCGCCCTTGCCGCTCGCGAACAGCGCCTGCCACGAAAACGGCTTCGGCTTGCCCGCGAGCACGCCGTCGGCAGCATCCCCGAGCGCGCGGACCGGCTTGTCGATCCGGTCGAATGTGACCTGGCCCGCTTCGACTCCATCGGCAATGGTCGACAGCGCGCCCGCGACGCCGCGCAGGCTGGGATCGGCGGCAAGTGGCCCGAGCATTGGCTGCGCGTCGACCAAAGCGGCGGTGGTATCGCGCACATCCTGTTCGGAGCCGAACAACAGCCCTTCCCGGCCCAGGAAGTCGCCCCCGTCGGGCCGGGTGACCAGCCGGAAATGCGCCTTGTCGGATGCGAGCCGAGCGGCAAGCCGGGCCGCGCCGTCCTCGGCGAGTTCCGGAGTGGCGCCGTCGACCATCACCAGCATCACGTCGCGCAGTTGCGGGAACGCCTGCTCCATCGCCCGTTCACGCTGCCGCCATTCGACATTGGGCGAGATCAGTTCGGCGGTGTCGGTGGTCATCGCGAAACGGTCGACGACGACCGATAGCGCGAGCGCCGCGAGTACCAACACCAGGACGACCGTCAGCCACGGACGGCGCACGCTGGCCGCGACGATGGGCGTGACCGGGGACTGCACGATCAGTGCGCCGACGGACCCTGTGCGCCCATGAAATAGCGCAGGTTCAACCGGATAGTGCGAGCGTTGCCGTCGAATGCGAACGCCGCCTCGGCGAATTTTGGCGGGCCGAAGCGGATCTTGGCATCGTTCGAGAAGCCGACACCCTCCTTCGGGATACCGAACAACGCCCGATCGACCTCACCATTGCCGTTCTCGTCGAGAAAGGCCTGCACCGCGTAGCGCCCCGCCGGCAGGTCGGCGATCGTCACGCGAGTATCACCCAGCCTGGCCCGCGCATTCCCCGTCCAGGGACAATTATCCTTGAGGAACTGCGCCTCGGGACAGACATCCACATGGACATTGCCCTTGGCGACGCGGACATTGCCGATATCGATCGTCAGGACGCCGTGCGGGGGCGCCACTGCCGCCGGCAGGAACAATAATGCGGGCAAAACCAACACCAATCGCCTCATATGCGCTGGCACTCCGCAATCGCGCTCGCATCGTTATAACGTAGCGCCTTGAGCACGGTGTCGACGATGGCGTCGGCATCGAGCCCGGCCTGGGCATATTGGGCTTCCGGCTTGTCCTGGTCCTGGAAGATGTCGGGCAGGCGCATGGTGCGCAGCTTGAGCCCGCCATCGATCAGCCCGGTGTCGCTCGCCATGGTCAGGACGTGGGCGCCAAGCCCGCCGATCGACCCTTCCTCGATCGTCACCGCAACCTCGTGCGTGGTCAGCAGCCGGCGAATCAGCTCT